>Ga0214469_1000006_pt1 | contig 59273 bp, 63 predicted proteins | sample RVTome_10_FD_187340 | JGI IMG/M metagenome (GOLD analysis project Ga0214469, IMG submission 187340) | Soil microbial communities from uranium-contaminated site in the Upper Colorado River Basin, Wyoming, United States - RVT153D57 HiSeq ... | reverse complement strand
CCAGGCCTGGGTCAAGGGGACCGATGGTCTGGTCACGGTGGGCACGTTCCACATGCGCGGCGGCGACGACAACGTCGAGCTGTGGTCCGGGGTGCCGCTCGAGCGCTACCCGACCCTCACTGTCACGCTGCAGGAGGAAGGGGCGGGCCAGGAGTCGTCAGGTCGAGTCGTGCTCTCGGGCGACGTCCGCGGCTAGCCGTGGTGCCGCCGGGCTGAAGTCATCCGAGGGCCGGGTTGGGCGGCTCGCCAGCGGGACCTGCAGATCCGTCATCTCGTTCCTGCAACCTCTGCAGCGCGTCGATGAACCCGAGCCAGCCGACGAACTGCTCCTCCGCCCCCCGCCCCGTGCGAAGCCGCCCGCGTATCGGCTCGCGGTCGAGATTCAGCTCGAGCTGCACACGCAGCACGTCCGCGTCGTCGGGGCCTGCTTGGTCGTCCATCGATCCGACCGTACGCACGTGTCCCCGCCACAGCGTCGGGGAGGTCCCTGATTTCGGACCCCGACGATGCGTCCTTCGCCGCATGGACATTGGGGGTTCGATGATGCGTCATCGCATCAGCGAGACGAGCGAGTCGACGTCACAGCGTTCGAACGCATCGACGTGGTAGTGCAGGAGCGCCCGCTGGTCGTCGTCCAGCAAGCCGAGCTCGTCGGCCGTGCCGTCGCGCGCCGCTAGGTTCGACCGCGCCCGTCCGAGGGAGCTGTTGACCGCGGCCACGCTGGTGCCGTGGAGCTCCGCAACCTCCGCCGCCCGCCACCGCAGGACGTCGCGCAGGATCAGCACTGAGCGCTGGCGGGGCGGGAGGCGGACGAGGGCCGCGACCAGGGCGCGACGAACGGACTCGCGGGAGACCGCCCGGTCGGCGGGGTCGTCACCTGCCGACCGGGCGTGGCCGACGGGGACGGGCTCGATCCAGGCCGCATCCCGCCGCCCGTCGCGCATGGAGCTGCCGGCCACCGGCCACGACATGGGATCCGTCGGGCGAGCGCGTCGTTGCTTCGCACGGCGCATGTCCAGGCACACGTTGGTGGCGATCCGATGGAGCCACGAACGCAGCGACGAACGTCCCTCGAAGTCGTCGAAGGCGCGCCACGCCCGCACGAGCGTCTCCTGCACGGCGTCGTCGGCCTCGGACCGGTAACCCAGCAGGCGGCGGCAATGGGCGGCCAGCTCGTGCCGGTACGGCTCCAGGCGGCGCATCGGCTGGGGGTCGAGACCCACCTCGACCGGCTGTTGCACACGATGCTTCACGGTGCGGGCGTGGCAATCGATCACACACCGACCGTAAACACGGAAGCCGGTCGGCGACATCAGGGAACTCCCTGATGTCCGTCCCTGAACTCCGGTTCGTCTGCCTGCGTCGCGAACGTCGGCAGTCGTCGACCGAAGGTCAACCCGACAAGGCGTGGCGGAGCTCCGCCCGACCCGAGATGTCGAGCTTCCGATAGACGTTGCTCAGATGGGTCTCGACGGTCTTGCGCGTCACGAACAGGGCCTGAGCGATCTCGGGATTGCTCTGCCCATCGGCTGCGAGCTCGGCGACGCGCCGCTCCGACGCGGTCAGGTGTTGCACCCCGCCCCGCTCCGGTTCGCTCGACCGGCCCCCGGCGGCTCGCAACTCGGTGCTGGCGCGCTCGTCCAGCGCGTGAGCACCACATCGCCGCGCGAGCGTCAGCGCCTCGTCCAGAGGACCGCGGGCCTCGGAACGGCGGTTGGCGCGCCGCAGGGCCGCACCCAGGTCGGTGAGAGCCCGGGCTTGCTCGAGCCGTGCCGGAGAGCGCTCGAGCACCTCGGCCGCCTCGCGCAGCCGAGGGACGGACACCGATCCGGCCTCGACCAGCGCGCTGGTGCGGAGCGCGACGCCTATGCCGCTCGCCGTGCCCCAGCGCCGCGCCCGCTCGAGATCGTCGAGCGCCATGCGCCGCGCCTCGTCGCCGTCCCCCAGCGCCGCGATGGCGAGAGCCGCTCGCGAGCGCCAGCGGGAGGCGAGCGGATTCGCACCTCCCCACAGCTCGTCGCGTCTCCCGAACTCGCGCAGGTCGTCGAGTCCTTGGCCGGTCCTGCCCTGGGCGATCCGCAGCAGCCCGCGAGCTTCGAGCAGGTCGTTGATCGCCATGCCGGGTGGGATCTCGTCGCCGAGCCCGCTGGTTCGCAACGCCGCCTCGGCCGCTTCGACCTGGCCGTCCTCGATCAGAGCCTCGATGAGCAGCCCCAACGCGAACGCCCTCCCGAGGTGGATGTCGTGAGCCGTCAGCAGCTCCAGCGCCGTCTGTGCGTCGGTCTCGGCGCGCGCCACGTCGCCGCGCCGCAGTGACACCCATCCCCGGAACTCGATCACGAATGCCTGTGCCGGGATCGAGGATCGGGCGCAGGCGTCGGCCAGGGCCTGCTCCAGGCACGCGTCCGCGACATCGAGCGCATCCGTGGCCAGGAGGCCCACGAGGAGCAGGTAGAGGGGGCCGGTGACGTCCACCTCCTGCTCGCCCAGCAACCGTCCCTCGGCGAGCGCTCGCTCCAGATGTTCCGCCGCGTCGCTCGACGACTCGCTCGCCCGGGCGCGCTCGAAGGCCAGGCCCGCCAGCACCAGGCGCTCGGCGGGAGTGGCCCCGCGAAGGTCGGCGTACCGCTCCAGCCGCCTCGCCGCCGGTGCTCGCCGCTCGAGGCTGGCCTCCTGCGCGTGGGCCGCCAGCTCGGCCTCCAGCAAGAGGGCCAGCTCGCGGTCCTCCGGCTCGACGACCTCGATCACCGGCTCGATGGCTTCGACGGCGGCGTCCGAGTCCCCCGCCATCGTGAGCGCGAGCGCCAGCCAGCGGACCGCGGCCGCCAGCTGCCGTGGGTCCGTGATCAGCTCGACCGCCGACGTCAGGTGGCCCACCGCCTCCGGGCTGGCGAGGGAGTATTCCACCGAGCCGAGCTCGACCAGCACGTCGGCCCGGGTCGCCACCGGCGGCGGCTCCATCAGCGCTCGGCGGAGCAAGGCGGCCGCCGCCGCCGGGGCGCCCCGGACCAGCGCATCCGCGGCAACTCGACGCAGCAGTTCCACCCGTGCGGGATCGCCGATCGGCTCCGCCTCGGCGATCTGCGCTGCGATCCGTTCCTCGGAGGCGCCCTTCTCGGCGAGGATGCCGGCGGCCCGTGCGTGCGCCTTGGCACGCTCGCGGGGGCCGATGTCCGCGTAGACGGCCTCCCGCACGACCGGGTGGGCGAACTCGAGGTGCTCACCTGGCTCCAGGATCGCCAGCGCCACCAGCCGGTCTGCGGCATGGGCGGCGTCGTCGCCGAGCTGCGCCAGGGTGGCCGCCTCGGCCAGGCTGGCGCCGTCGCCGAGCACGGCGGCGGCCCGCACCAGGGCGCCCGCCGCCGCCGGGCCGCTCGACAGGCGCAACAGCACCGACTGTGCGACTGCCGCAGGTCCGATGCGCCGCACGCGCGCCGCCTGGCGAGCGTCGGTGGCTAGCCCCTGCTCCCCTATCTCACGCAGCAGCGCCTCCAGGAAGAAGGGATTCCCGCCGGTCGCTTCGCTGCACGCGGCGGCGAAGTCACGCCCGACCTCCACCCCCAGCCTGTCTTGGCAAAGCCTCGCCGCCGACTCGACGCTCAGCGGTTGGGGTCGCAGCAGCGCCGTCTCGGGACCGGCGGCCAGCCGAGCCACATCCGTCGCCACCGATTCGCCGGTGCGCGCGGACGCGAGGACCACGACCGGGAGACCGTCCAACCGGGGAGCGAGATGGTTCAGGAAGCGCAGCGACTCGGGATCGGACCAGTGGAGGTCGTCGACCGACAGGGCCACCGGCCGCTCGTCGGCAAGGTTGACGAGCAGCCAGTACAGGCCGTGCAACATCGAGAAGGATCCGTCGCCGGCCGACGAGGGATGCGCGGCGTCGATGGGTGCGAAGAGCGGCTTCGCGAGGGCTGCGGCGCCCTGGAACAAGCGGTCACGCTCGGCTCCCTCGACCTTGGCGAGGGCGGGCTCCAGGAGCTGCCGCACGCAGCCGTAGGCGAAGTCGTGCTCGAGCTCGCTGGCTCGGGCCCGCAGGCAGGTGAAGCCGGCCTCGGCTGCGGTTTCGGCAGCGGCGCGGAGCAGGCTGGTCTTGCCGAGGCCTGCGGGAGCCTCCACGAGCACGATCCGGCCACTGCCCCGTTGCGCAGCCCTCACTGCGTCCGAGAGCTCTTCGAGCTCGCGTTCACGCTCCAGAAGCTTCGCCGCACCCTCGATCACGACAGTCTGCCGCCCGAACGCATGCGCACACTTGCTTAGCCGACGTCCGTCGCTACCGTCTCCCTTGATGAGCGGCAAGAGCGGCGACGAATCCCGAGACGGCGTGTCGTTGACGAACCTCGACCAGCCTTTGTTCGACGGGGCGCAAGCGACCAAGCGGGACCTGGTGGAGTACCTGGACGGGGTTCGCGACCGGATCATCCCGGTGCTGAAGGACCGGCCGCTGTCGGTGATCCGGGTTCACCGAGGGCAGGAAGCGTTCATGCAGAAGAACGTCCCGAAGTACACCCCGTCGTGGGTGCGCACGGTGCGGATGTGGGCGGAGGCCTCGAAGCGGGACGTGTCCTACGCCCTGTGCAACGACCGTCGCACCCTGCTGTGGTTCGCGAACCAGCGGGCCGTGGAGTACCACCCGGCCCTGGCGCTCGCCGATCGGCCCGACCGCATCACCCACCTCGTGCTCGACCTCGACCCGCCCGACGGCGACGCCTTCTCGATCGCCGTTCGGGTCGCCCACCTGGTCCGCCAGGCGCTGGCCGACGTCGGGCTCGAGGGCGCGGTGAAGACCAGCGGGGCGAAGGGTGTGCACGTGTTCGTCCCGATCGACGATCAGGCCCCACCGGAGGACTCGGCCGCCGCCACCCGGGCCATCGCGGCGCGGGCCGAGCGCCTCGAGCCCGAGATCGCCACGACGGCGTTCATGAAGGAAGACCGCGGCGGCAAGGTGTTCGTCGACTCGACGCGCGTCGGCGGCGCAACGGTGATCTCGGCCTACAGCCCACGGGTCCGACCGGGCGTGCCCGTGTCGTTCCCGGTGGGCTGGGACGAACTCGATAGCGTCGCCCCGGCCGACTTCACCGTGCACACGGCCCTGCGACACCTCGGAGACGGCGATCCCTGGGCGACCCACATGCCGGCCCCGCAGCGGCTGGGCGCAGACCTCATCGAGGAGGGCCACGCCATCCCGGTCGCTCGGGTGCAGGCCATGCACGAGGGCAAGCGCCGCAGGCGCGCCCGGCGCGGCTAGTTCTCCCGGTAACTCCGACTCGGCGACCGACTCAGCACGCCCTATCGTTCCGCGCTCGCGCTCCTCGCCGGAGGCCAGACGATGATCGATCCACCGAGCGCCCACCCCAGGCTGGAGCGGATCGCCCGAGGGGTGATCGAGGCCAACAAGTACATGACGTTGGCGACGGCCGACGGCCCCGGTCGACCGTGGGCGTCGCCCGTGTACTACACGCCCGAGGGCTACGACGTCTTCTACTGGGCCTCGTCGCCCGGCTCGGTCCACTCACGCAACCTGGCGCAGCGCCCCGAGCTGAGCATCGTGATCTTCGATTCCCAGGCACAGATCGGCACGGCCGAGGCGGTATACATGGTCGCCCGCGCCGACATCGTCCCAGACGACGAGCTCGAACGGTGTGCCGCGACCTATGGCTCGCGGTTCCCGGAGCTGCGCGTGTTCCGGCCCCACGAGCTGCGGGCGCCCGCGGAACCGCCACGGCCTCGGCGACGTCACCCTCGAGCAGCTCGGAGTTGTTCCACTCCAGCCTGTCGAGGGTCCGCGAGGCGACGTACTTCTTCGCCGAGTTCAGAGCGGCCGCGCCGGCGTCCTCGACGTCGCTCGCGCTGCCGCCCCGCTCAGCGCGCTCCTCGTCACCGACGTGTGGCCAGTGAGCGGCGAATATCTCATAGGTCTTCCGGCCGAGGAGCAGGTCGAAGGGCTTGGCGAAGTCCTCGTCCATGGCGGCGCCCATTGCCTCGTCCCAGTAGTTCACCGACCATCCGCCCTGCGCGAAACCCCCCGTGGGGTCCTCCTCGGGACCGCCGGGCGACTGCATGACGCCGTCGAGAGTCAGGAAGGTGGAGACAACGAGGCTTCTCATCGAGCTGGATCCGTTCGTGTTCTGCGCGACTCGCTACCGGTTCGACGGGGCAGCCTCCCCGAACTCATCGCGGAGTCTCCCGGGCCCCGACTCGACACACCCCCACGCGCCTGGGGTGTTCGTCACCGCACGGCGGTGAGTGGGCGCGCTAGCGAGACTCGGGCGTAGTCGTCTGCCCGACCTCGATCAGGTGCCCGTCCGGATCTCGCAGGTAGCAACGGATCTCCGTGCCGAGGTCCTGCGGCGGCGTGATGAACTCCCCACCACGCGCACGCCACTCCTCGTACACCGCTTGGATGTCGGCGACGCGGATGTTCAGAAAGCTGCTGGCCCGGTTGTGGTCCGGCGGCGTCTCGAGGATCACCTCCGGCTTGTCGATCGTGGGCCCGCCACCCACGTTGATGATGATCCACGAATTGGCGAGCTGGACGATCGACGGCTCGCCCGTCTTGAGCGTCTCGCCACCGAGCACCTCGGAGTAGAAGGCGCGCGAACGCTCGACATCGCCGGAGACGATGAAGTGCGTGAGCAGGATTCCCTCGCTCGGGGTCGGCCGCACCGCCATCGTGGTCCTCTCCTCTCGCGCTACCCCCGCGGCCAGCACGCCGCGTGTCCAGTGCGACGATACAAGCGCGCCCAACGCACCACGAACGGAGAGGCTGCGGGGGAATGTCGCGCCGGTAACCGGGTACACCGTCTGCCGAGCGGTCGCCAAGCAGTGTGCGCGAACCCACGTGGAGCGCTGGTAGGAACCTGGTCCAGACTTGCCGGGGGGGTCGATGGGAGACGAGTCCGACAAGACGGAAGAGAGCGCCGCCGAACGCGCCAACCGCGAGCTGCTCGAGCTGCTCAACGAGCTACGGGTGGCACTTCCGGGCGTTCAGGTGCTCTTCGCCTTCCTGCTCATCGTTCCGTTCTCGCAGGGCTTCGACAAGTTGGATGCCAGCGACCGCCGTGTCTACTTCATGGCCGTGATTGCGACCGTGGCGGCGACCATCTGCCTCATCGCGCCTACCGCTCATCACCGGCTGCGGTTCCGCTCCGGCGTCAAGGAACAGCTGCTTCACGTGGCCAACGTGTTCGCAATCGTCGGTCTGGTTCTCCTGGCGTTCGCAATGGCCGCGGTCACGTTCGTCATTACCGGCGTGATCTACCCCGGCACCATGCCTGGCATTGTCGCCGCCGTGCTGGCCGGCACCTTCATGGTGGTCTGGTTCGTGCTACCCCTCTTCTATCGCCGCGTGAAAACACCGGAGCCTCATCCGCCGGGCGGCTGAAGCGCCACTGCTCCAATGGATCAGACCTGCACTTCGGACCGATCCCCAGACCACAGGGTGTGGAACGTTCCGTCGCGGTCGACCCGACGATAGGTGTGCGCGCCGAACAGATCACGTAGCCCTTGGAGGAGGGCGGCCGGCAGGCGCTCCCGGCGCAGGGCGTCGTAGTAGGCGAGGGCTGACGAGAAGCCCGGCGTCGGCACCGCAAGCGACGCGGCCGTGGCCACCACCCGGCGCCACGACTCCTGGGCGGCCGCCAGCGCCTCCTCGAACGCCGGGGCGAGCAGCAAGGACGGCAAGCCGGGATCAGTGTCGTACTCCGCCCGGATGCGGTCGAGGAACCGCGCCCGGATGATGCAGCCGCCTCGCCAGATGGTGGCCATGGCCCCGGGGTCGATGCCCCAGCCGTACTCGACGCTGCCGGCTGCGATCTGGTCGAACCCCTGTGCGTAGGCCACGATCTTCGAGGCGTACAGCGCACGCCGGACGTCCTCGACCGGGGTGTCCCCAGCGCTGGGCGGGCTGCCCGCCTTGCCCGGGCCCGGCAGCGCCTTGGCGGCCCGGCGCTGGGCGGTGTGGGCCGACAGCGAGCGGGCGAACACCGCCTCGGCCATGCCGGTCGCGGGCACCCCCAGCTCGAGCGCCGATTGGACGCCCCACCGACCCGTGCCCTTCTGCTCGGCCTCATCGAGAACGACATCGACGAACGGACGTCCGGTGGCCGTGTCGATGTGCTCGAGCACGTCCGAGGTGATCCCGATGAGGTAAGACTCCAGCTCGCCAGTGTTCCAGTCGCGGAACACCGCCGCGAGCTCACCGGGAGGAGCACCGAGCGCTTGGCGGAGCAGGTCGTAGCTCTCGGCGATGAGCTGCATGTCGGAGTACTCGATGCCGTTGTGCACCATCTTGACGAAGTGCCCGGCGCCGTCGGGGCCGACGTGGGTGCAGCACGGCGTGCCCTCCACCTGGGCGGCGATGGTCTCGAGCAGCGGTCCCACCGATGCGTAGGCCTCGTCGGAACCACCCGGCATGATGCTCGGGCCCTCCAGGGCCCCCACCTCCCCACCCGAGATGCCGGTCCCGACGAAGTGGATGCCCCGTTCGCGCAGCGCCGACTCCCGTCGACGGGTGTCGACGAAGTGGGCGTTGCCGCCGTCGAGGATCATGTCGCCCGGCTCGAGGCGTGCTGCGAGCTCGTCGACGACCGCGTCGGTTGCCGGACCCGCCTGGACCATGGTGACGACCCGGCGGGGCGGTTCGAGCGCGCCGACGAACTCGTCGGCAGTCGACGTCGGGACGAACTGGCCCTCGTCGCCGTGAGCGGCGACCAACGCGTCGGTGCGGGCCTGGGTGCGGTTGTGGAGTGCCACGGTGTAGCCGTGACGGGCGAAGTTGCGGGCCAGGTTGCTGCCCATGACGGCCAGCCCGGTCACGCCGATGTCCGCCTTCATGCCCGAGGACCGTAACAGCGCGCCGCGCGCCCCGAAGCCGGCCGGCGCAGGTCGTGCCGTCTGGGCAGGCTCGATCCACCCGCGCCGCCGTGGAGGCTGAGCGCCACCCGAGTGGTCCTGTAGAACAACCTCATGTCGCCGACGTTTCGAGCCGGTGTCGGGATCGTCGTCTTCGACACGCATGGGCGGGTGCTGGCACTGGAGCGCTCGGGCATCCCTGGTGCGTGGCAGCTGCCGCAGGGGGGCATCGAGGGTGACGAGGAGCCGGTCGATGCGCTGTGGAGGGAGCTGCGAGAGGAGACCGGGCTCACCACCGCCGACGTCGAGCTGCTCGCCGAGCTGCCCGAGTGGTTGGGCTACGAGCTGCCGGCCGAGTACCGCTCGGCCAAGACCGGCCGGGGACAGGTCCACAAGTGGTTCCTGCTCCGGGCCAGCACCGACGACCTTCCCGTGCGGACCGACACGACGCCGGAGGCCGAGTTCGGCTCTTGGCGGTGGATGGACTTGGCGGAGCTCGCCGAGCAGGCAGTCGCCTTCCGCCGCCCTGTCTATCGGCGTATCGCCGAATTAGCCGACGGGCTCGGCTGACGCGGCCTGAGGTTCCTGCTGGGCAAGCGATGGGATGAAGCGTTCACTGAACCCGGCGATGAAGCTGAAGATGGCGACGCGTGGGCCGCTCTCCCCCGCCGCTCCACCGAGCAGGTCGGCCTGCAGCGCCGCGAACGCGATGAGCGCGGCCGCACCTCCCGCCAAGGGTCGGAACGTGTTCGCCAACTGCGCCCAGCGGAGTTCGGGATAGCGAACCCCCGGCCTCGGTGTGGCCACGCGCTGGGCGGATGAGAATGCTCCGCCAAGTGTGCCGTAGAGGGCGGCACCCACCACCCACCAGCCGTCGATCGCGCCGTCGGCCAGGAGCAGGCCGCGTCCGAGGAACTCGAGGACGCATATGAGGACGAAGGTGGTTGCGAGGACCGCGAGGTAGATGACCACCTGGCGGCGCTGCAGCATGCGCTTGCGGTTGTTGTTCTCTGCCGTCTCGTCGAGATGCCGCTGAACCCGGATGAGTCGCTCGACGAGCTGATCCTGATCGCCGTTCCCGTAGCCCTCGACCGCCTTCAGCCGCCACGACGACTTCAGTTTCTCTGCCGCCTCCTGATCAAGGTCGATCTCGAGCAACTCCTGATCGGCTGCCGTCCGCAGGCGGATCTCCTCCCGTCGGGCGGCATGGAACCAGGCCCACGCCTCCTCGTTGTGGGCCCACCGCCGGTCGAGCTCGCGCTTCGCGTTGCGAAGCGAGATGAGAGCGTTGCGCTTCGCGCGCCGGTCGGCTTCGGCCTCCGGCTCCGAGGCTCGCAACACGGCGCCCAGCTGACCGATGGACTGCGCCAAACGCTGGTCGGCACCACCCCCGGGCCAATGCCAACCGCGGGTGTCGGAATGCCCGGCCGCGTCGTCCCGCCTGGTGCTCGTGTTTCCGCCATCGCCTGCGCGATCAACCGAGGTCTGGGGCTCCTCCGGCATCGACTGGTCGTCCGCGTCCATCACCGCCCCCTTCGCTGCCGACCACCGTACCGGCGCCGCTTGCGCTCGGAGCCGGGCCCGCGTCGACCGCTTCACCGCTCACCGCTGCTGCCTGCCCGGTGAGCGGCGTGCCGTCGGCCGGAGGGCCGGCGTCGGTGGCCTCGGCCACCCCGAGCACCCCGGAGGGTGTGGCGAACGCGTCCACGCCCTGCAGGTGAGGCTCCGTCGTGACCGTGGCCCGACCGTCGGCGGTGTCGAGCTCGATGACAATGCGCACGAGCGCTCCTAGTTCAGAACCGCGTATCGCAGCTCGTAGTCGACGGGCTGGTCGGTCAGGTTGCGCACCATGATCCAGTAGGTGATTCGGTCGGCGCTCGCCCGCTCGACTTCGGTATCGAAGTCGATCTGCGGTGCGCCAGACCTCGGGTTGGTCGGTGTGACGTACCACAGGACATGCCAGTCAGCCGGCCAGTTGTACGTGAACACCCGCTCGGTTGCGCTGGCATTTACCTGGCCATGATATTGCACGCCCACGCGCATGGTTGATCCTCCTTCGGGCTCCGGTTCATGTCGAACCGAGGACGGCGTAACGTGCTTCGACGTCGCATTGCGCCGTCGTGATGTTGGTGACCGAGATCCAATAGGTGACGTAGCCGGTGGCGGCGCGCTCGACATGTACGTCCCAACGGATCTGGGCGGCGCCCGCGCGCACGGTTGTGGGAACGACCGACCACACGACGTGACAATCCGCCGGCCAGGAGTGGGTGAACCAGCGGCGGGTCGATGAGGCCGGCACGCTGCCCCGGATCTGGACCCCGAGCCGGCCCGGGCAGATCGGGAACCCCAGGTGGTAGGGGGTCGACGGGCACATGTCCCAGGTGTTCGCCCTCATGATGCAGGAGACGCCGCCGCCGATGGCGCAATTCGCGCAGTTGGCGTTCGGCTTGCCGTAATAGCCCCACGTACCGGCGCAGTTGCAGTTGCTCGAGGCGTACTCATCGGGTGCGTTGAAGATGTGGCCGGTCTCGTGTGCGAAGACACGGTCGATGTTGTCGGGCCCCCATCCGTCGTTGTCGTACTGCATCACCAGCCGCGGTCCGCCGATCGAGGCGTACGCGAACCAGCCGGTTGGGTACTTGGTGAAGAACGCGACGTACGCCCAGTCGGTCCCCTGCTGGCGTCGTAGGTCTTCGGCGTACGCCTGAACGCCGCCGAGCCCCGCGCCATAGCCGAGTGCCGCCATCGCGGGATCGCGCCAGAGTGCTTCGAGGTCGGCAGCGTTGGGGTCGGCGGCGACGTCGACCCGGATGACGTCGATGTCCCATCGCCACGTGACGGGCTGGACCGGATGGCGGCCGCCCAGCCAGGTCGCACCGTTCTGGGTCTCCGCAACGACCTTGGCCCGTTCCGTGGCGTCGAACTGCAGCGCCGCCGTCGGCCCCTCGACAAGCACGAGCCCGATCGCGACGCTGCCGGACAGCCGGGCCGACAGCGGCATCGTGGCGTGCGAGGAGCCTTCATCGGCGGGCGCCTGGACGGGACCGGTAGCCAGCTCGGCGCAACCGGGCGGCGACGCCCGATCGGCTCGGTCCCACACGACGCCCGGCAACGGCCGACTTGCCTTGGCCTCGGCATACTCGTCGGAGGCCCGGAGCTCGAACGCCGTCAGGCCGAGCTGCTCGGAGCCGGACAACCTCTGACGGGCTGACTTCGTGATCCGTGCAGGGGCAACGGTCATGTCGCCCGGGAGCGCCTGGTCGAGGGCCGGCGTGTCCGTTGGATCGACCTGAGCCACCGCCACCCGCGGGCCGTAGTAGTGCAGGACGTGGGCGTTTGCCTGCTCAGCGGCGGACGCCAGCGATGCCGCAGCGCTCTCGTCCGCGGCTAGCCCGAGCACCAGCTCCTCATGGACCTCGACATCACCCGCCACGTCCGGCTCCCTCCGCTGATCGGCTCCACCTACCGCGTCTGGTCAAAGGGCGGGATCGGGCCATCGGGCGGTCGCCATCCCTCGGCATCCCAGTCCAGCCCTTCGCCCGGCCGCTCCGGCTTTCCTCGACGACGAAGCAACCATCCGTCGACGAACAGCCGCTCCGCCTCGTCGAGTCCCTCGGCCACGTCGTCCGGGGGACGTTCGCCGGCCCAACGAACCGCCGGTTCATCCATCAAATCCATGACCTGCTCTCCAGGTCTCAACTCGAGGACGAACAGTCTCGGTGAAGCGCTATGGACGAGCCGCCCATGGCCGCGGAGATCATCGGGTTTTGGCTCATCCCGCCGCAGCAGGACAAGAATCTCGGAGGTGCTCTCTGTGGATGGCACCGCCCTCTCCCCCCGAATCCGCCGGATGCTCACAAAGAATGGCCAGCGGGACGAGAAGCGTCAATAGGCCTCCGTGGCATCGGGCTTGAAGTTCACCGAGAACCGGTCCTCGGTGCTGCGCGGACGAGCCGCCGAACCGGGCCGGAACCGCAGCATGGCGAGACCGATGACCAACAGCGTGACGCCAAGAGCGGCGGAACGGGCGAGACCCCCGTCGTCTCTCTGCATCCGGATCCCGATCCCGGCCAGATCGGCGAGCGATGCGACGGTTGCCGCCGTGAGCCCGACGGCGACCAGCCAGCCGATGGCTGCCTCGGGACGGTCGCGCGCGGAGGCTGCGAACCACACGGCCAGCAACGTCGGGCCGAACAGGGTGGCTGACGGGACAAACGCGGCGTCCACGATGCAGCCGACCAGGAGCATCCAGGCCGCCACCGCCCACGCTCGCCGTCGCCCGCCGAGCCAGCGTCCCCGACCGATCACCATCACCACCGACAACCAGGCGGCCGCCGCGACGACCGACGCCGCGAGCAGGTCGTCGACCATCCCGCCGAGTTCCTCGAGATCGCTGCCGGCATTCAGAAAGAAGGTGTCGCGCTCCCGGTGGGCGATCGTTTGCCACCCGGTCTGCGAAGCCGTCGGCCGAATCCACGCCGACAACGTGAGCCCGGAGCCGACGTTGAGCGAGGTGGACGCGGGGACTCGCACGATGTCGCCGGCGCCATCGAAGCTCAGGGCGCTCTCGTACCGGCCCGGAGCCCATGTCGCCCCGGTGACGCGCCCTACGTTGCCGTTGCCCGAATCATCCGCCACCGACGTACCCGTCGCCTCGTCGAAGGAATACGCCCCGACCAGGCTCGCGGCGTGCGACTGCGCCGCTCGGGCTCCGCCAGCAACGTTCGCCCGACCTCGAGCCGCGGTGCCTGCCGCTATCGGGGTCGCCATGTCGGCTCGGATCTCGGCCTGCGCGAGAGCGCGGTCGTAGACACGTGCCTCGTCGATCAACCCGTCGAAATACTCCCCGTAGGGCTGGTTACCCCCGAACCACAACGGGTTCTCGGTTCGCTCGATGGTCCCGGTCGTCGCCCGGCTCGCCACCTGCGTCCCGTTCACGAACAGTCGCAGCGTCGCGCCGTCATAGGTCAGCGCGACATGTGACCAGACCCCGACCGTGTTCTCCGAGCGCCCGGCGACGTAGTGCAGCGTGCCGTCGAACGTCCCACCCCCCGAGGGCACCATGGCACCATGATCGGAGAGATCGATGATGGCGGCGGGGAGTAGCGCAACGCCGAGCACCATGGCCGAGATGGGACCGACCCATCGCCCCGACACGGGCCTGCGGATGGCATGGCCGGCGGCGGCACGCAGGCGCGGTGATCCGCCCCGACCTATCCAGATGGCAACGGCGACGAGAGGGACCACGGCGAGGTCGCCCGCGGCGACGCCGTGGCGCGACGACAGCGACAGGATGACCGGGCCGTGCCACGGCTCCCATACGACCACGCCGACGGCCGCGCCGAGCATGACCACCGCGCCGAGCGCGGCGACGCGGCTGCGGGGGGTCGAGGAGGATCGGGTCCGGGGGAACATGTCGACTTGCGGTGGAACTCGTGCGACTCGTCGACGCCGGGGTGAACTGTCGACCTAGCCTGGGTGGTCGCCGGCGAGCGATGGCCCGCCGGCGACGCACGCCGTGACCGGGGCGCGCGCGGAAAGCACCGGTGAGGCTCCCTCGCTCGCCCGGTCGGACCCAAGTGTCTCCCGCCGGATTGAAGCCCTGCTGAAGGCAAGCTGGGGGCGCACTGAAGCTGCAGGTGAGCCTGGAGGAAGGCGCTCCCGCCAAACAGCTTCCGTTCGGTCAGGGTGGCCTCACGGCTGGTGAGCTCTCGAATGCGAGCCGCAAAGATCCTCGTCGTAGGTCACGCCTGGGATCGGACGTTCGTAGAAGCAGACCCATGTGGCTGCAAATCCTCTTCCTGCACCGAACGGTCGCGGCGCAGCGGTCCTCCAGGGGGCGCAAACCACAGTGCGATCGCGATCGCCGTGAGCACGTGCCATGCCGCGTGGCCCTGGAGGAGGCTTCCCGGACGGCACAGCGGCGCTCCGGTGCGGGTGAGCAGGTTGACGGCGATCGCGGCCGCGCCGGCTATGACGGCAGCGGCCGGTGGCCTACGTAGCGAGCGGCGCCACCAGGCGAGTGGGACGGTGGCCGCCAACGCCACGATCGACGCATCGTGAGCCAGGCCTGCCCCGGGAGACATCGGTCCGTGATAGAGGATGCTGCCGACACCGACCGCCGCCAGGGTGAGAGCCGACGTCCGGGGGCCGCCCCTCCGCAGCACATACGCGCCCGCCACGACGTAGGCGACGCTCGACAGGGAGTTGACCGGCTGTGCCAGCCAGCCGTCGCGCAACGCCTCGCAGTCGGACGCTCCGAGTGCTAACAGGGGCACGTATCCAGCTTGCCATCAGTGCGCGGGGCTCGGCTCGACCGGCCGTCCGCTGGGCGGAGCGCACCCCCTGCTCGGCATGATGACGTCGACAAGGATGACCCAGGGTGCAACACGACGACCGAGACGGCGAGAACGCAGGCGACCTCGACCGGGAAGCTCCGGTCTGCGACAGAACTCGTGACGGTGGTCGTGCCGCACGCCTACTGGCGACGGTGTTGCTGGCTGCGTATGCGTGGTGGGCCGTCGGGCTCGCTCCGTTCTCGGGGCGGGCGACAGCCGCCGTCGTCCTCGGCGGCGCAGCGGCCATGGCCGTCGGCGCGCGGGAGCGACAGCGGAGGCGGTCGCCGCGTGCGGGTGACACGGCGGGAATCGCCACATGGGCTGCGCTCGCAGCGATCGCGGGTGCGTGGCAGCTGGCGGCATACCTGCAACACCCGAGGGCCGATCATCCGACGCTCAGCTCGCTCGCGAACGAAGTGCTCGACTCCCACGTGGCGCGCGCCCTGGCGTTCATCGTGTGGATCGCCGCCGCCAGAGGGCTGGCCCGGCGATGACCCGCTTGGTGACCCTGCTCGGATACGCACTCCTGGCCGTGGCCGCCGTCGGCGCCGAGGTCGCCGCTCGCCGACGCGGGTCGGGGACGTGCGGCGACGCGCTGACACTCGCCCTGCGGTCGCGCCTCGCCCGGTTCATCCTGCTGGGCGCGTGGCTCTGGCTCGGTTGGCACCTCTTCGTGCGCGTCGATTGGGGCTAACCCGTGACCTCGGGGGCGGTCGTCACCGAGGCGGCGCCCACCTCCGCGCGCAGGGCACGGGCCCCGTCTGCCAGGGCACACATCTTGCCGAAGGCAACCTCGCGCGGGAGGTACTTCATCCCGCAGTCGGGCGCCACGATGATGTCCTCCGCCGGCACGTGGGGAAGCGCTCGGCGGATCCGCTCCGCCACGATGGCCGCCGTTTCGACGGTGTGGTCGCCGAGGTTGATGACGCCGAGGATGATCTTCTTGCCAGGCAGCTCGGCGAGGACGGAGCAGTCGAGTTGTGACTGGGCTGTCTCGATGGAGACCGCGTCGCACGAGCATGCTGCCAGCTCCGGCAGGAACGAGTACCCAGAAGGACGTTCGTGGATGATGGCGGCATATCCGAAGCAGATGTGGACCGCGGTCATGCCGCTGATCCCGTCGAGCGCTCGATCGAGCGCCGCCACCCCGTACTCCCTCGCCTTCTCGGGACGTGCCTGGAGGTATGGCTCGTCGATCTGCACCATGTCGGCCCCTGCGCCGAACAGGTCTCGGATCTCCTCGTTCACGGCCTCCGCGTAGGCAAGCGCCGCACTCGCCTCGTCGGGATAGTGGTCGTTCTGCGCCTGCTGGGTCATCGTGAACGGTCCGGGGACGGTCATCTTGATCGGGCGATCCGTGTGGCGGCGGAGGAAACGCACGTCGTCGACCTCGATGGGGCGATGCCTCCGGATCGGGCCGACGATCCTCGGCACCGGGTTGGGATGCCCGCTCCGGTCGAGGGCCGTCCCCGGGTTGTCGATGTCGACCCCGTCGAGCGCCGTTGCGAACCGATTCGAATAGCTCTCCCGTCGCATCTCGCCGTCGGTGATGACGTCGAGTCCGGCTTCCTCCTGCGCCCGGATCGCGAGCAGGGTCGCATCGTCCTGGGCCTCCTCCAGATACGGCTCCTCGACGCGCCATAGCTCCTGCGCCCGCACGCGCGGCGGGAACCGTCCCGCGAGCCTCCCTCGATCGATCAGCCACTCCGGTTGCGCGTAGCTGCCGACGAGCATCGTGGGGAACAGCGGTAGCTGCATGCCGCCTCCTGGGGCGATGGTTTCATTGGATGCGATCGGTTCAGGGGCGCCGGCGGCCAGCGCTCGACACCTCCGCGCGGTATGGGGTCGGAGTGTGACACGAATGGGGCGCCGTCCGGAGCGTCACGCCGCGCGAGCAGCTCCAGCCATGGTGTGGGGGAGCGAAGTGTGAGGTGCATGGCCATACGTGGGCAGAATCGCCCAAGCCACGCGGTGGCGTGCCGGCGGCGAGGAGGGTTCGGGTGACCGATCAGGTGGTCCACGGGGTGCACGAGTACGACGACGACCCGCGCAACGAGGCTGTCCTCGTCCATGTGAACGGGGAGCTCAAACGCCGGGCCGAGGCCGTGATCTCGGTCTTCGACTCGGGCTTCGTGCTCGGCGATGGCGTCTGGGAGGGCCTGCGCGTCCACCGCGGCCACCCGGTGTTCCTCGACCAGCATCTCGACCGCCTGTACGAGGGCGCGAAGGCCATCGCGCTCGAGATTGGGCTCAGCCGACAAGACCTGCGAAGCGCGATCTACGAGACCCTGCGCGCCAACGGGATGACCGACGGCGTGCATCTGCGCCTCATGGTGACCCGCGGTGTGAAGCGAACGCCCTACCAGGATCCTCGGATGACCGTGGGACCGGCGACGATCGTGATCGTCCCCGAGTACAAGCAGCCGCGGGAGGCCATCCTCGACAGCGGGATCCGCCTGTTCACCGTGCACGTGCGGCGCCCGTATCCGGACGTGCTCGACCCCAAGTTGAACACCCACAGCAAGCTCAACGACGTGCTCGCCTGCATCCAGGCCTACTCGGCGGGCTGCGACGAGGCCCTGATGCTCGACCCCCACGGCTTCGTCGCCACGTGCAACTCCACCCATTTCTTCATCGTCCGGCGTGGCGAGCTGTGGACGTCGTCGGGCGCCTTCTGCCTGGGGGGCATCACGCGCGCGGCGGTGCTGCGGTTGTCGCGCGACACCGACATCCCGACCTTCGAGCGCGACTTCAGCCTGACGGATGTGTACGGCGCCGACGAAGCGTTCGTCACCGGCACCTTCGCCGGGATCGTGCCCGTCCGCGAGGTCGATGGGCGCGTGATCGGCGACGGTGACAACCGGCCGGTCATGCACCGCCTGCGGACGCTCTACCGAGCGGCCATCGAGCGCGACGTCACCGAGGCAGCACGACGCTGACGATGGGACCGGTGGAGACCAGCGCTGGCGTGATCCGGCTGGCCGTGTGGTCGGGCCCCCGCAACCTCTCCACTGCCCTGATGCGGTCGTGGGAGAGCCGCCCGGACACGGTGGTGATCGACGAGCCGCTGTATGCCCACTACCTGAAGGCCACCGGCCTGGACCATCCGGGCCGTGACGAGGTGATCGATGCCGGCGAGACCGACTGGCGCGAGGTCGTGGCCGCGTTGCTCGGGCCGGTTCCCGACGGGGCCAGGGTCTTCTACCAGAAGCACATGGCCCATCACCTGCTACCCGGCATCGAGCGAGGCTGGGTCGGCGGCCTCACGAACGTCCTGCTGATCCGTGACCCCCGCGAGGTGGTGGCGTCGTACATGCGCTCCCGGGCCGACGTCACCGCCGAGGACCTCGGCCTTGCCCAGCAGGCCCGGTTGTATGACGAGCTGGTGGCTGCGGGACCACCGCCACCCGTGATCGATGCTCGCGACTTCCTCCTCCACCCCGAGTCCCACCTGCGAGCGATGTGCCGCCACGTCGGGCTGGACTTCGACGCGCGGATGCTGGCGTGGCCGTCCGGACGACGCGACTCCGACGGTGTGTGGAGCCGGTACTGGTACGAGGCTGTCTGGGAGTCGACCGGGTTCGCCGACTATCGGCCCCGCCATCCGCAACTCCACGGCCCGGCGGCCGCGGTGGCCGAGGAGTGCCTGCCCCTGTACGAACGCCTCTACGAGGCGCGTTGGGTCTTCTGAGCCGCAACCCCTCCCCCATCAACGACGCCATCGGCGCGGTCCACGATCGGTTCCGGCACGTGCACGCCCAAAGGCTCCTCGCGCCGCGTCTGGCGTGAGCGCAGCATGTTCAGCGACACGCGTCCGACCACCGTCGTCAACCATCCGCCGAGATTCCTTCGTCGCGCCGGGTCGTACACGTAGACCCCCGCGATCCCGCCGATGTGACGACGAGATCCGCTTCCCTGGAACAGAGGGATCCGCAGTGAACACCCAGCACGCTGACCCAATAGGAAAGGAGACCGCGCATGCGCGTTCTCGTTGCAGGGGCGAGCGGTGCCATCGGCACCCGGCTAGTTCCTCAGTTGATCGATCGAGGGCACGAGGTGATCGGCACGTCCAGGTCATCTGCAAATACAGAACGTGTGCGGGCGCTCGGGGCGGAGCCGATCGCGCTCGATCTGCTCGACCCTGGCGCTGTGCGCAAGGCCGTCTTCGCAGCCGAGCCAGACGCAATCGTCCATCAGGCGACTGCTCTGGCCGACCTGCGGGACTTCGAGCACTTCGACCGCAGCTTCGCCCAGACCAACCGGCTTCGGACCGAGGGCACCGACGCGCTGCTGGCTGCCGCGAGCGAGGCGGGCGGCCGCAGGTTCGTGGCCCAGAGCTTCGCCAGCGCCCGCTACGCGCGCGTGGGTTGGCCGGCCAAGACCGAGGACGATCCCCTCGACCCGACCCCGGTGCCGGCGATGCGCGAGACCGACGCCGCGATGCGATATCTCGATCGGGTGGTCACGGACGCCGGTGGGATCGCACTTCGGTACGGCGGCTTCTACGGCGCGGCCAACGACGGGATGCTCGAGCCCGTGCGCAAGCGGCAGTTCCCCATCGTCGGCAACGGCGGCGGTGTCTCCTCGTTCATCCACCTCGACGACGCCGCCGCCGCGACCGTACTCGCGCTCGAACACGACAAAGCCGGCATCTACAACATCGTCGACGACGAGCCAGCCGCCATGCGCGAGTGGCTACCAGTCCTGGCGAACGTGCTCGGCGCCAAGCCGCCCCGCCGCTTTCCCCGCTGGCTGGCGCGGCTGTTCGCGGGCGAAGCCCTGGTCATGATGGCAACCGAGTCCCGCGGCGCCTCGAACGCGAAGGCCAAGCGCGAGCTCGGGTGGACGCTGCGCTACCCCAGCTGGCGACAAGGCTTCGTGGCCGCCTACGCGCCGACCAGCCGACAGGTGGCCGAGAATGTCACCCGGCCGTGACGAGTCACTCGCCGACACCGAGATCCTCGACCGCTTCGGCCTCCCCCACCGCACTCAGCGCGTCATGAGCACCTTCATGGCGTTCGTCTCGGCCGCACGACCGAACGTGTCGTAGGCGGTCATCGCATCGCCGAGGGCGACGCGGTGGGTGGTGAACGGCACCGGATCGATCCGGCCGGCGGTGATCAGGTCGAGCATGGTCGGGATCGTGAAGGTGTCGACTAGGCCGGTGGTGATGGTGACGTCCTTGATCCACAGATCCTCGAGGTGGAGCGTCGCCGGCTTCCCGTGAACGCCGACGTTGGCGACCCGCCCGCCGGGCCGCACCAGGGCGCAGCACTGCTCGAAGATCTCCGGAATGCCGACGGCGCTCGATGGTCACGTCGGCGCCACGGCCATTTGTCAGCTTCTCGACGGCCTGCGCGGCCTCGGCCGGGTCGGCGACGGAGTCCGCCCCGAACCGCAGAGCGGCCTCACGGCGCGCCTCGGCCGGGTCGATCACGAGGACGTGGCACGGGTCTCGAGGACCTGGATGCCTCGGAGGTCGAGCCAGGCTCGTTCGGAGGACCGCACGAGGCGCAGTTGCACGGCGCCGCAGGAGGCGCAGCGGAGCACGATCCCCGGTGCCTCCAGGTAGGCGCGCAACTCGGCAACGGCGCGGCGGTCGTGACAGGTCGCGCACGTCGTCAGGGCGATGGTGACGTCGAAGGCGAACAGGTCACCGAGGGCGCCCGCGGTCGCGTTGCCGTCCAGCGAGGATGTGTCCACGTCAGCCTCCCGTGGGTCCGAATCGTTCGGTCTTGACCCGCCCCGGTTCGTGACCGAGCCCCACGAGGGCGTCGGCGACCGACTCGACGAACGGGGTTGGCCCGCAGACGTAGCAGTGCGACCGCACCGAAGGCGGCCACCCCACCTCGGCGAGTAGGGCGGAGTCGACCCGGCCCTGGTGACCGGCCCAGTCCGGTGACGACTCGCGGGTGAGGGTGAGGAAGACGGCGCGGTGGGGGCCGGTCAGCGCCTCGAGCTCCTTGCGGTAGATGACATCGCCGAGCGTCCGGGCCGAGTAGACGAGCTGCATCGCCGCAGTGCTTTCTGATGCTACGTGGTGGCGCAGTATGGCCATGAGCGGCACCACCCCCGAACCGCCGGCCACCAGCAGCACCGGTGTCGGGTCGTCGCCGTCCCATACGAACCAGCCCCCGATGGGACCGCGCAGCTCGAACTGATCGCTCACGTCGGCAACGGTCGTCAGGTAAGGCGACACCTCACCGTCGTCGATCCGCTCGACGGTCAGCTCGAGACGGTCGGCCCCCGGAGGCGAGGCGATCGAGTAGCTCCGCTGCGCGGAGTAGCCGTCTTCGGCGGTGAGTCGCACGTCAACGTGCTGACCCGCCCGGTGACCAGGCCAATCCGGCACATCGAGGCGCAGCGTCACGGCTCCGGGCGTCTCGGGGACGGTCTCGGCCACCGTGGCCACCAACCAGCGCACCGCGATCAGTCACCCCAGTAGCGCTGCTCACGCCACGGATCGCCGTAGTTGTGGTAGCCGACGCTCTCCCAGAAGCCCGGCTCGTCCTCGTCGCTGAGGCGCACACCTCGCACCCACTTGGCGCTCTTCCAGAAGTACAGGTGCGGCACCAGCAGCCGCGCCGGCCCACCATGCTCGGGCTCGAGCTCCTCGCCGTCGAAGCCGAAGGCCACCCAGGCCTGGCCGTTCAGCACGTCCTCGAGCGGCAGGTTCGTCGTGTAGCCACCATCGCTGAAGGCGACGACGAACTCGGCGGCCGTGTCGACGCCCTCCAGCAGCGTGTCGAGCGACACGCCCTCCCAGCGGGTGCCGAGCTTGGACCACTTGGTCACGCAGTGGATGTCGACCGTGACGTCCTCGGCCGGCAACGACCGGAACTCGTCCCAGGTCCACCGAGCCGCAACCGCGCCCGAATCGTCGACGACCGTGAAGTCCCAGTCCTCCAGCGCGGTGACCGGTGTCGGACCGGCGGTGAGCACGGGGAAGTCGTCGACGACGTACTGGCCGGGGGGAACGAGCCCGGCACCAGGCTGACGCCGCCGACCCTGAAACCCACGACTCACGATCGGCACGCCGACTCCTCCCGCAGAACGCTGCGCGCAACCTACGACGGCCAGGCACGAGGAGCAACGGCTCCACACCCGCCAACACCGGCGAGCCGACCCGGGGAGGCGGGGATGCGGGAATGCGGGGATGCGGGGATGCGAGGAGGCCCTGACCGCGGCTGCGCCGGCACAGCTGCTGTGCAGCCGCCTCGGCACGTACTCTTGCCGATATCGCAAGGGAGGAACCGTGCCCGAGACAGGAATCGAGGATCTGGTCCGACGCCGGCTCCGTAGCCTTCGGGTGAAGCCGGGCTGGACCCTGGACCATCTGGCGCGCCGATCGAACATCGGCGCCTCGACGATCAGCCGCATCGAGACGGGACATCGGCGCCTCGCGATCGACAACCTCGCGACCCTCGCCCGAGCGCTGGACACCAACATCGACGAGCTCCTGACGGACGACAGCGACGAAGACGTCGTCATCCGGCCGGCCCGCAGCAGCGCCGACAACGGCGCGCTGCTTTGGCCGCTCACCCGGCGCCAAGACCCGACCGGGCGCATCGTGGCCAAGATGCGGATCCCGGCGTCGCGCAAGCGACCCGAACCCCAGGTCCACCCGGGCCGCGAGTGGTTCTACGTGCTCGACGGCACTGCTCGGCTGCTCCTCGGTGCGCGCGAGCTCCTGGTCGAAGCGGGCCAGGCAGCAGAGTTCGACACCATGACACCGCACTGGATCGCCGGCTATGGGGGCGCCGTCGAGATTCTGACCATCTTTGATCGCCACGGCGAGCAGGCCCACCTCGGATCGGCCCCGACCTCGGCCCGGCCCGGAAGGTAGGTGCCGGCAGCTCGGCGATCAGCCGGAGTGCTGGCGACGCGAAGGCACGGGCCTGGTGCTGGCGCCCCGCGTCACTGCAGTGCGCCAGGCCGCGGCCGGCCTGCCGCGGTAGTAGGCCGATGTTCTCCGGTTGGTTCTGGTGTGTGTCATGTCATTGATCCTTGCTCCGCCCAACGCCGGCCGATCGGCCGCCACGCGTCCCGCCAACCTGGGCGGTAACGACGGTTCGGGAGACCGATCGTCGGCAGGCGATGGACTTTTCCCCGGCGGCCGGTGGCGGGTGGGTCACGATGGCGCGAGGCCGTGTGCTTCGGCCACCAGGCCGTGGACGATCATCGCCGCTGCGCTCGATCCGGCAGCGACCGCGTTGGCCACCGAGGGCATGTGCGAACACAGATCGCCAGCGGCGGATACGCCAGGAACGTTGGTTTGGAACATGGCGCCGACCGCGACGGCATCGAGGGCGACGGGCCCCGGATCGGAGGTCGCCACACCGAGCTGGGCGGCCAGTCCCGACCGCTGGTGCAAGGTGACGGGCACCAGGAGCCCGCGGCACGGCAGTTCGCTGCCGTCGGCGAAGGCGACGGCGGTCAGGGTGCTGTCCGGGCCGCGCAGCTCTGCGACGGGGCGCTCGTCGATCGGGACCCCGGCGGCCCGCAGGCGCTCGACGTCAGCCGCAGCGAGCGCCGCTGGTCCGTCTGTGAGCAGCGTCACCTCGTCGCTCCACTCCCGGAGCAGCAGGGCCCGGACCACGCCCGTGGCGCTACCGTCCAGCACCGCTAGCGGCTGGCCGCGGACCTCCCAGCCATGGCAGAACGGGCAGTGGAACACAGACCGTCCCCAACGCCCTTCGATTCCGGGCACCGGGGGGACCCGGTAATCCATGCCGGTGGCGAGCAGCACGCGCCGCGCCAGCTCGCGGGCGCCGTCGGCGAGCTCGAGCACGAAACCGGCGTCCTTCCGGTCACCGCCCACGACCTCGCTGGGGCGCACCTCCACGCTCGGATAGGCCGCGAGCTCGGCACGGCCGGCGGCGTAGAGCTCGGCCGGCGGCCGCCCATCGTGCCCCAAGAGGCCGCCGATGCCGGCGGCGACCCGGTTGCTCTGCGCCCCGGCGTCGACGACGAGGGTCCGCTGCCGGGCACGGCCAAGGACCTGCGCCGCGCTCAGCCCTGCAGCACCGCCGCCAACCACGATGCAATCCCATGGTGTGTCGTCCATGCGGTGATGGTGCCGGGTATGTCGAGAACGCCATGATCCTTTGCCATAGAGGCAAGCGGCCGCGATCCCCGGCCAGGCGGGTGGCGGGCGTGCACCGATGAGTTCTGGCGGTCGGTGACGTCACATCCAGAGTGTCGGCGCTGCGCCAATCGGATATGACCGTGGCGCCCGATCTGAGGCGTAAGGGCGCTTCACCGGGCGATCGGGCGCAGTTCGAGGCTCCCAGGGTGACGCTCCCGGCCGAGAATGGATGAGTCCGGAGGATGACGAGCGCTGCAGGGCCGAAGCGGTCGAGGAGGTCGCCTTCACGGACGACGCCCCGGCGCCGTCACGCGGACCTGACGGGCCCGACGACGCCGCTCGAGGAGCTCTTGAACGGCGGATGGCTGGGACGCGAAGGCGCCAGGACGCTCTATCGCACGGTTCGATCCATCGTCGTCGCGCACGGCTTCCCACCGCCCGGGAGCAGCCCGGGCTGGGACGCCGACGCCGTGGCCGAGGTCGCGCACGAGTTTCTGGCCGATGAACGGACGCCCAGGCGACTGACCCACCTGGCTGTGCATGCGGTCGACGACGATTCGTTCGACCGGATCCTCCACCGCATGGTGCTGAACTTCTTGAGGGATGGCGGCCGTCGAACCGAGACGGGGCGGCTGATGCTGCGACTTCGAGATGTCCTCGGCGCCAGCGATGAGTTCGTGGCCGAGCCAGGAGATCGTTGGCGTCTGGTGTCGCAGCCATCGCAGCCGGCGGGCGTCTCGCCGGCCGAGCTCACCCGGGCTGCATCCGCCGAGGCCCACGTCGCCGTCCCCCGCTGGTCTCCGCAGACCCGCCGGCGACCTCCCGCCGCGGATGCGGCAAGTCTGCAGCGCCTGTGTCGGCGTGTGCTCCGGGCAGCCGCCGGCACGCTGCCCTTGGATCAGCTTGCGCAGTCCATCGCGCCGAGGCTGGGACTGACACCCATGCCGCTCGCGCAGGCCGTCGACGACCGCGACCCGTTCGACAGCTTCGCGGCCCCCCACCATGCCGACGCCGTGATCGACAGCATGCGAGCTGCCGAGATCTTTGCGATCCTGAGCCAGCGGGAGCGCTTGCTGCTGGGGACAGCTGGTACCCCGGTCCGGGACCTGCGTTCGGTGATCGGGGTGGGCCGGAGTCAGGCGGCGGAGCTCCAGGGCAGACTCCGGGCGCTGCTGGCGTCCGAGTTGCGGGACGACGAGAACTACGAGGCTGTGTTCTTCCATCTCATCGACCAAGCCAAGGCGTGGGCGACCGATCCCACGACCGGGGCATCCGGACAACCCGACGCGATCCCACGTCTGATGAACACGACATGAACGCGCCGCACGACACCGACCTGGACCATCCCACAGAGTCCGAGCTCGCCGAACTGGCCCTGGGCCGGCTCGACGAAGCGCGGTCGAGCTCGGTCGTCGGTCATCTGCGTTCATGCCTGGCATGCCGGATCCTGTCCGATCGCCTCAGCCGAGGGGTGCCGACCTTGCCGGTGGGCGATCCTCCCGGTGGCTCGAACGCATCCGTCCCGGAGGCAGTGCTGGCCGCCGTCGTGGCCGCCGATCGACCGGAGGCAGGCGCGCAGCCGGGCGACCTCTGGCGGGCGCGTCATCGCCGCGGTGGCCCGGTGACGTTGGTCTGGCTTCGGGCACTGGGCCCGACCGGCGTCGCAGTGGTGCCCGTTACCTTCGACACCGAGCTCGCCGACGAGTACACGCTCATCGTGCCGGCCGCGACGTCGCCGCTTGCGATTCCGCTCGCGTTCCATGTGTCTGTCGAAACGACCGTCGACGCCGCGTATCTGCTCGACCGGTTGGGATCGGTCGACATAGCCGCCACGGTCGAGTTGGTCCGCGTTGCGAGGGAGAGGGGGGAGCCCGTGCGCGGACCCAGCGTCGGCCCAAACATCGTTTCGCGGCTCGATGAGCGTGTCGAGTACCGAGAGGCCCTCGCTGACCGCCTTGCGGAGCTCGCCCCCGCCGTCGAGGACGAGCTTCCCCCCGGCGCCCGCGACATGACGGAGCGCCAGGCCGCGGAGCAGGACGACTGGTGGCTGCCCGCCGCCGGCTCGGGCCGTGCTGCTCTGCTCATGGCGCTCCACGAGGCGCTCGGCGACACCCACGCACGCGCCCGCATCACGCCCAGGCCGGCGATTGCCGCCGCGTCCGAGCACTTCGGCGCGATTGCTCTCGTCGCCGAACTCGATGCGTTCGTGCTCATCGCGTCGGTCGAGGGTCCGTTCGAGGGGCGCGCCTTGCTCGAATCCGCACGACTCGCGCTGCAGGCCGACCAGCTGCTCAACGCCGTCTGCCTGGTCGAGCCGTTCGCTCCGTTCATGTCGGCTGTCATCGATCGGCGCGACGTCGTCGAGGCCATCGAGACCCCGTCCGGGCGGCTGCGACCCCCTCGTCAGAGTCGCCCCCCGGCGCCGATCGGCGAAGCTGTCGCGAAGTTCCTCGACGCCACGATCACCCCGTTCGGACGTCTCGCCGGCACCGTCGTCGACGGCGAGGCGATCGACCCCCGAGGGCTGGCGACCGACGTATCAGCGGAAGCCGTCCGCACGGTCGCAGGCTCGGCACGTGGCTTCAAGGTCGATGGGAAGCGTCCCGGCTACGAGAGGGTGACACGGCACAAGGCATCGATCACCCGGCTCGTCGAGTCGGCACTCGGCGATCCCGACGTCGACGTCGCATCGATCATGGAGATCGGGGAATGATCCGCCGGCTGACGCTCCAGAACTGGCGGGCCTATGAGCATCTGCAGCTGGAGTTCCACCCGGGGGCCACGTTCGTGGTAGCGCCGAACGGAGTCGGGAAGTCGTCCATCGTTGAGGGGGCACGCTTCGCGCTCTTTGGTCTGGTACCCCCGGCAAAGGGCGGCGCCTCCCGGATCACGAGGTCTGGTAGCACGTCGGCGTCGGTGGAGGTGGACCTCCCTAGCGGACGCAGGCTTACGGTCACTCGTCCCTATCCAACCAAGCCCCGCAGCTCGAGCACGCTTGACGTCCTCGTGGACGGTCAAGCGAGCCCCGCTGGTGACCTGGATGCGTTGCTGGCCGAGGAGTACGGAGCCGAGACGACATTCCTGGCAAGGCTCGCAATGCTCCACAGCAGCACCGTGTTCACCGAGACCAAGGGGCTCGATCTGCGGGAGCACCTGTGCCGGGTGTTCGGAGTGGACGGCTTGGTGGCTGCACTCGATCAGACGAAGCTCCTCGCGCAAGCCGCCAAGAAGACCGTTGACTTGGCACGGAAGGTGGCCACCGTGCCCGAGGAGGAACTGGCAGCCCTCCTCGAGCTCGAGGCGAGGGCGGTCGAGCTGACCGAGGCCGCGGGGACGGAACGAGCCGCGGCGGAAGAGGAGCTCGCCAATGCTCGGGCCGCGGGCGAGTTACGCGTCCGCTACGACCGATGGAAGGCCACAGCCGACCGCTACCAGGCGGTGGTCAATGACGTGGCAGCAGAGGCCACGACGCTGCTCGGCCGCGAGCTCTCCGTCGCCGCCCTCGCTGCCGACCTCGAAACGGCAGAAGCGACCGCAGTCGAGGCTCTCGACCTCGTCCGTCAGCGACGCGCCGAGGTAACCGGGCACATGCTGGCCATCAGAGCCGGGGTGGCCGAGCTCGAAAGCGCAGAAGGCACCTGTCCCGTTTGCCGCCGGCCGCTCGGTCCCGGCGACGTCGATGCGGCACGGGCGGGTCACGAACAGGAGCTCGCAGCTCTCGAAGCCGATCTGGGGCTGCTGGACGAGGCCGAGCCGCTCCGCCTCGTCGAGGGAGTCCGACAGCTTCGCAGCCGCCTCGCCAACGAACCCAGGCCCGGTGAACCCCCGCCCCAGCCGGACGACGAGCAGTCGCCGGCTGCCGAGTCCGAAGCCGTGCAGCAGTTCGAAGCGGCAGTGGCCACGGTGGCAGAGCGGCGTGCCATCCTCAACGAGGCGAGGCGGCGCCGAGAGGCAGCGGAGTCGGCGCGGGTCGAGTTGGAGGCGGTGACCACCGCGTTCGAGCGCGCCGCCGCATTGGAAGCGGCCGCCTCGGCTCTCGAGGCGGCGCGTCAGCGGATCCTCGACGAGAGCATCGAGCCCCTGGAGGACCTGCTGGCCGAGAATTGGCGCAAGCTCTTCGTGGACCGGCCCGGCGTCGGCCTTCAGGGCGACGGCACGGTCAGCCGGCGCATCGGATCCGAAGACCTCGAATACGAGCACTTCAGCGATGGCGAGAAGATGGTCGCACAGCTCATCCTCCGGGTCCTGGTCCTGCGGGCAACGACCAGGCTGGGCTTCTTCTGGGTCGACGAACCGCTGGAGCACCTGGATCCCGACGTCCGCCGTGCTCTCGCCGTGCTTCTGGCGCAGGCGCCCGAGGCACCCTCGTTCCGACAGGTCCTGGTGACCACCTACGAGGAGCCCTTGATCCGGAGACTGCGGGCGTCGGTTCCGAACACCCACCTGATCTACGTTCGCCCGTCGGCGCCGGACCCGCTACCCACCGGGACGTGACGGGCTGAACCGGTCAGCGCGCGCAAAAACCTGTGTCGAACAGCGGACGGGCAGGCTCGGTCCGACGTCTCCAATGGGCATCGAGCAACGCCCGCGTGTGTCCGACAAGGAGCCTGAGGTGACCATGAGATCCACTGCCGACGCTGACGCCGGCACCAGCACCGACGCCGAAGGGGCGCACTCCGAGGCGGGCACCCTCGAACGGAAGCTCGAGGCACACCGTAGGGAACTGCGGGGTCACTGCCACAGAATGCTGGGCTCGGGCTTCGAGGCCGAGGACGCCGTGCAGGAGACCATGGTCCGGGCCTGGCGTCGCATCGATGGCTTCGAGGGCCGCTCGAGCCTGCGGTCGTGGCTGTATGGCATCGCCACCAACGTGTGCCTCGACATGCGGCGGCGGCCCGAGCGGCGGGCCCGCCCGATGGGCCCACGTCCGTCGTCCACGACTGACGCCGCGCTGGGCTCCGCCCCTGCAGAATCCACGTGGGTCCAGCCGGCGCACGACGCCGGAGCGGTACCGCCCGACACCGAACCGTCTGAACTGGCCGCGTCGCGTGAGACGATCCGCCACGCCTTCGTGGCGGCCCTGCAGCTACTGCCGCCGCGGCAGCGGGCGGTGCTGATCCTGCGGGAAGTCCTGCGCTGGCACGCCCACGAGGTGGCCCTGCTGCTGGACACCAGCGTCGCATCGGTCAACAGCGCCCTCCAGCGCGCCCGCGCCACGCTCGCCGCCGTCGACCGCGACGCCACCGATCCGACGGCGGTCAACGCCGAGCAGCGGGAGCTACTGGCCCGCTATTTGGACGCCTTCCAGCGCTATGACATCACCTCGCTCGTCTCGCTCGTTCGTGCCGACGCCCTGTTGTCGCTGCCGCTGCCGGGGTACCGCTGGTCGCTGCACGAACGGCCCCACGTCAACACATCCGCAGCGATGATGACCTGACCGAGCAAGAGCGGCCCGCCAGCACGAGCTCCCCCGCGCCCTGGGTCATGCCGGGCTGGGGGACGGCGGCGGGGGTCGACGGCGCCCGCCCGAAGGGGTGGCTACCCGAACGTGAACACGTACGCCTCGGCGCCGGGCTCGAGGAACGTGATCTCCAGCGTCCGCTCGCGGACCGCGTTGTGCTGGCGCACGAGCTGGTACAGGCGGGCGTCCCGGAGCACGCCGTTCCCGTCCTCGTCGACGTCCACGCCGTGTGACGGGCCCGGAGCCGCGCCGTCGAGGAGCACGCGGAAGGGGATCGGCTCTCGCGCTCCGGGAGACAGCACGAGATGCGCGTCGCGTGCGTGGAACCGGTAGGCGATGCTCCCACCGGCCTGGTCGAGCACGACATTCTCAGGCCCGATCGTCCACTCGCCGGCGAGGGCCCACTCGTTGAAGTGCAGGCGCTCGGGGAGCTCGTAGGCGCGGCGTTCGTCGTACGCGGCGCCGTCCGGTGAGGCGAAGTGCTCGCTGCGCTGGTAGCCGAGATACGCCTCGGGTGTACGCAGGTGGTCCCAGTCGGCCTCGGCCTCCACACCGACCCCTTCGACGGAGACGAGCTCGCGCTCGACGCCGAGCAGCCGCTGGATGACGCGCTCGGATTGCTCGTAGCGTCCTTCGCCTAAGTGCTGGTCGCGGATGATGCCGTCCGCGTCGACGAAGTACAGCGCCGGCCAGTAGTGGTTGGCGAAGGCGCTCCAGATTTCGTAGTCGTTGTCGACCGCCACCGGGTAGTCGATCCCTCGCTCCGTCAGCGCCTGCCGCACGCGGTCGATCTCGTGCTCGAACGAGAACTCCGGCGTGTGGACGCCGATCACGACCAACCCGTCGTTCCGGTAGCCCTGTGACCACGCACGGACGTACGGCTCCTGGCGCAACCAGTTGATGCACGTCAGCGTCCAGAAATCCACGAGGACCACGTGCCCGCGCAGCTCGGCGGGGCCGAGTGGCTCGGAGTTGAGCCACTCGGCCGCCCCACCGAGCGAGGGCATGTGCAGACGCTCGAACACGGCCATCTAGCGAAGCGACCGGAACGCGGCGCGCAGCTCCTCGGTGAAGAGCTCCGGCTGCTCCCAGGCGGCGAAGTGGCCGCCCTTGTCGACCTCGTTGTAATGGATGAGATTGGGATACGCCCGCTCTGCCCAACTCCGTGGCGCCTGATATTGCTCGCCGGGATAGACGCTCACCGCCACCGGAATGGAGACGCCCTTGGCGTTGAAAAAGCCACCCTTGTATTCCCAGTAGAGACGAGACGCAGAGACCCCCGTATTCGTCAGCCAATACAGCGTGATGTTGTCGAGGATCTCGTCACGCGTCAGTTCGCCGGTGGCGCTCGTGGCCCGGTCCAGAGCAGAGGCGATTGCCACGGCCGGCTGGCCGTCAGCATCGTTGTGGTCGAGAAGCCAGGCGGCCAGGCCGACGGGTGAATCCGCGATGCCGTACAAGGTTTGCGGGCGCGATGCCATGTATCTGGCGTAGTCGACTTGCTTGAACGTTCTGATCAGCTGCTCATAGGCACGTCGTTCCTCAGCTGAGAGACCGGATGGCGGCGGGTCGCCGGCCTGGGAAGCCTTGTCGACGTCCGCGGGCACGGTGGCAGGCATGTTGGTGTGGATGGCGAGCAACCCCGCGGGTGCCTGCAAGCCCATCTGGTCGACGACGAACGCACCCCAATCGCCGCCTTGGGCGACGTAGTGGGTGTAGCCGAGGCGCGTCATCAGTTCTGCCCAGGCTCGGCCCATGCGCTCGGGGCCCCAGCCGGTGCTCGTCGGCTTGCCTGAGAACCCGTAGCCGGGCATCGACGGAATCACCACATGGAACGCGTCCGCTGCGCTCGCGCCGTGTGCCGTGGGATCGGTCAGTGGATCGATGATCTTCAGCTGCTCGATGATCGAACCGGGCCACCCGTGATTGACGATAAGTGGCAACGCATTTTCATTCTGCGAACGAACGTGAATGAAATGAATGTCTATCCCATCGATCTCGGTCATGAACTGCGGCGAGGCGTTCAGTTTCGCCTCGCACTTGCGCCAATCGTAATCCGTCGCCCAATAGCCCGCTAGCTCCTGAATCGTCGCGAGCGGCACTCCCTGCGACTCATCTGCGACGGTCTCCCTTTCGGGCCAGCGCGTCGCGAGAATCCGTCTGCGGAGGTCGACGAGTTCCTCATCCGGAACGTCGATCCGGAAGGGGCGGACTTCGGGACGGGCCATGGAGGTCTCGACTTGGGTCATGTCGCTCTCCTGTGGATTCACCCTCCGTCGTGGTACGAGGCCAGGAACCCGGTCAGCGCCGCCAGCATCTCCTCGGGAGCCTGCTCGGCGACCCAGTGCCCGGCGCCGGGGATGACCACGCTCTGCACGTCGTCCGCGGCGAGCTTCATCGCGTTCCCGACCGCTTCACCCCAGCTTGCCTCACCGCCGATCGCCAGGACGGGCATCGTCAGCGGCCGGGACTTGCGCTGCTCGTTCTGTGCGAGGGTGGTGTCCCACGCGCGATAGAACCCGAAGCTGCCGCGCAGGACGTCGGGGTCGGAGAAGATACTGAAGTAGTACCTGAGGGCATAGTCGGGCACGTTCCCGCCCTGGATGGCGAACTCATAGCCGAAGAAGATGTCTTCCCGTCCCCTGACCAGCTCTTCGGTGAGCTTGTCGTTGACCCGGTTGAAGGGGATGTGCCAGAGCCGGTTGTTGATCGGCTCGGGGACGAACAGGGGCGGTGAGGGAGCCACCCCCGGGGGCCCGGGGACCTCGGCGACGACCAGGCGGTCGACCCGGTCCGGGTGATCCGCGGCCAGCGCATAGCTGATGATGAGTCCGGTGTCGTGGCCGACCACGGCGAACCGCTCGTGGCCGAGCGCATCCATCAGCGCGACCAGGTCGCCGGCCAGGGTGCCGGTGTCGTACCCGTCCTGGGGCTTGTCGGACAGCCCGATACCGCGCTGATCGACTGCGATGACCTGGAAGTCCCGGGCCAGCGCCGGCATCAGCAGGCGCCAGGCGTACCAGGTCTCCGGCCAGCCGTGCACCAGCAGCAGCGGCGGCCCGTCACCTCCGATGACCGCGTGCTGGCGCAGTCCACCGGTGTCGATGTACCGGCTCGTGAACGTGTCGGTGAACCCCGCTGGGAGGTTCGGCGCGCCGGAGACGGCGCCCGCGCCCTCCGGGGTGGGCAGCCCGGTGGAAGATGAGCTCACGAGGATCTCCTTTGACAACGTCCGACGGCGTTTGGTTTTAGTGACGCTACCGAGCCTGCTCGTCTCGTCTGCACGTCGCACCCGTCGAAGCCCTGGTCTCCTCCCTGGTCTTTGTTCGCGGCCGAGGCGGCGTCCGTCGGCAAGGCCAGGCCGACGGCAGAGCCGGACAGGCTGACGATCGTCCCTCCATCAGGAAGCTGCCGCGCTGCCTGTCGGTTGACGACGAACGTGCCCAGCACGATGGTCCGCTGCGACGCCTCCCGTCTGGCAGCTCACACCCCGCTGAGATCCGAAGAGCCTGATTGCCCAGGACGTCGCGCTGGGGGCGAATCCTCGCGCCCGGGGAGATCCCAGGTGGGTGCCCTGGTCTTCACTCGGTCCCACCGTCGACCTGGATGACCCGGCCGTTGAGGCTGCGGCCGTCGCCGCTGACGAGGAATGCGACCACCTGAGCCACGGCCGAAGCGACACCCGGGCCCTCCAGCCCGGGCGCGACAGCGTTCACGGTGATGTGGCGTCCACGGAGCTCGCGGGCGAGCACTCGTGTCATCGCCTCCACCGCCGCGCTGCTGGCCGCGGAGGCGGCGTCGTTCGGCAATGCCGGGCCGACGCCGGAGCCGGCGAGGTTGACGATCGTTCCTCCGTCACGGAGGTGCCGCGCTGCCTGCCGGTTGACGAGGAACGTGCCCCGCACGTTGGTCCGCTGCAAGGCATCGAACCTGTCGAGGTCATGGGCGGCAACCGGGCCCCGGATGATGAGGCCGGCCGCGTGGACCACGACATCGACAGCCCCGAACGCCTCGGTCGTCTCGGCGAACATTCGTTCGACGTCGAGCTCGTCGGCGACGTCGGCGCGGATCGTGAGCGCGATGCCGCCCGCAGCGAGGACCTCCTCGACGATGCTGTCGGCTGCACCCTGGTTCCGGGCGTAGCCGACGACAACGGCGTAGCCGCGATTCCCGAGCCTGCGCACGACCTCCCGGCCGATAGGCCGCGAGCCGCCGGTGACGATCGCTACGCGGTCAGGGCAGGTGGAGTCGAAGTAGTGCGTGATCAAGCCCACACTGGGCTGCCAGCGCCAGCCGTCGCGCCAGGGGACTCCCGGGTGTCGTCACTGGTCGTTAGCATCAAGCGCGAATGGCCGCTCAGCGCCCGCCGCCGTTCTGGGGCCGGAACAGCGAGCGCCAGGTGCTGGACGGGCTGCTGGAGAATGTCCGCACGGGTGAGAGCGGGGTCCTGGTCATCCGTGGTGAGGCGGGGGTGGGCAAGACGGCGCTCCTGCGCTACTGCGCTCGGCAGGCGTCTGGTTTTCGGGTCGCCCAGATCGCCGGGGTCGAGTCCGAGATGGAGTTGCTGTTCGCCGGGCTGCATCAGCTCTGCGCGCCGATGCTTGCCCAGCTCGCCGCGCTTCCGGAGCCCCAGCAGCACGCCCTTCGTGTCGCGTTCGGCCTCTCGTCCGGCGATGCTCCGGACCGGTTCCTGGTCGCCCTGGCTGCGCTCAGCCTGTCGGCCGAGGTCGCCGCGGGGCGGCCGCTGCTGTGCTTGGTCGACGACGCACAGTGGCTCGATGACGCCTCGAGCCAGGTCCTCGGATTCGTCGCGCGACGGTTGCTGGCGGAGTCGGTGATGATCGTGTTCGCCGTGCGCGAACCAACCGACGAACAGCGGTTCGTGGGCCTGCCGGAGCTGCGGCTGAGAGGGCTCCCCGAGCAGGATGCGCGTGCTTTGCTAGCGACTGTCGTCCCGGGCCGACTCGATGACCACGTCCGCGACCGGATCGTGGCGGAGACGCGTGGCAATCCCCTGGCGCTGCTGGAGCTGCCACGAGGCATGACCGCCGGAGAGTTGGCGGGCGGCTTCGCGCTCCCCGACGCGGGCGACCTTCCCGGTCAGATCGAGGAGCATTATCTGCGGTGTCATGACGTGCTACCTGAGGTGACGCAGCGATTGATGCTGCTGGCGGCCGCCGACCCGACCGGGGACGCTACGCTCCTGTGGCGCGCCGCTCAGACGCTCGGGACCGAACGAGGGGCCGTAGCACCGGCGGAGACCAAGCAGTTGCTGGAGATCGGCGCACGGGTGCGGTTCCGGCATCCACTGGTGAGATCGGTGGTGTATCGGGTGGCTCCGCAGCAGGATCGCCAGGCGGTGCATCTGGCGCTGGCAGCGGCCACCGATCCGCAGGTCGATCCCGACCGTCGTGCCTGGCATCTCGCCGCCGCGGCACCGGGGCCCGACGAGGAAGTCGCCTCAGAACTGGAGCAGTCAGCCGGCCGGGCCCAGGCCCGCGGCGGCCTCGCGGCCGCGGCCGCGTTCCTTGAGCGCTCGGTCGCGCTGACGAGAGACCCCGCGCGGCGAACCGACCGCGCCCTCGCAGCGGCGCAAGCCAACCTGCACGCTGGCGCGTTCGAGGCGGCTCTCGGACTGCTGCCTGCCGCGGAGGCCGGGGCACTGGACGAGCTCCAGCGCGCCCGGGTGGACCTGCTGCGCGGACAGATCGCATTCGCCTCCAGCGCCGGGAGCCACGCGCCGCCACTGCTCCTGAAGGCCGCTCAACGCCTCGAGCCGCTCGACGCGAGCCTCGCGCGCGAGACCTACCTCGACGCGTGGGGCGCAGCACTGTTCGCGGGTGGTTTGGCCACCGCCGGCAGCCTGCTCGACGTCTCCCGGGCCGCCAGGTCCGGCCCCCCGGCCCCCCATCCGCCGCGTCCGTCCGATCTGCTGCTGGACGGCTTAGCTGCGCTGATCACCGAAGGACGCACCACAGCAGCGCCCATGCTGAGGCGGGCAGCGAGCGCCTTTGCCGCCACGGAGACCTCGGCAGAGGAGAACTTCCGCTGGGGCTGGTTGACGACGGTGCCGTGCAACGTGCTCTGGGACGACAAGAGCTGGCATGCGATCAACGCCCGTCAGCTCCAGCTCGCCCGTGACGCGGGTGCGCTCGCCCGGCTGCCGATCGACCTGACCGCATCGGCCATTCTCGCCGCGTGGTGGGGTGACTTCGCGAGGTCTGCTGAACTGATCGCGGAGGCTGACGCCGTCACCGAGGCGACCCAGACCCGCATGGCGCCCTACGGCGCCATGCTGCTCGCCGCTTTCCGGGGACGGGAACCCGAAGCCCAAGCGCTGATCAAGGCCACGATCAACGATGCCAACGCCGGGGGCCAGGGAATCGGTGTCCAATACGCCCATTGGGTAGCCGCAATCCTGTTCAACGGCCTCGGCCGCTACGAGCAGGCGTTCGCCGTTGCCCGGCAAGCCAGCGACGACACGCCCGAGCTGTTCCTCTCCGCATGGGCGCTGCCCGAACTGATCGAGGCGGCCACCAGGAGCGGCCAGCCCCAAGTTGGTGCCCGTGCTCTCGAACGCCTGGCGGAGGCCACGGCTGCCGCCGGCACCGACTGGGGCCTGGGAATCGAGGCCCGCTCACGGGCACTGCTGAGCGACGGCGAGGCCGCCGAGGACTCCTATCGCGAGGCGATCGATCGGTTGAGCCGTACGCGGCTCCGTCCCGAGCTCGCCCGAGCGCATCTGCTCTACGGCGAATGGCTGCGCCGCCAGAATCGCCGCGTCGACGCACGCGAGCAGCTGCGCACCGCCCACGACATGCTCGCCGTGATCGGCATGGAGGCGTTCGCCGAACGCGCCCGCCACGAGCTGCTGGCCACCGGCGAGACGGTGCGCCAACACCAAGACGACACCCACGACGAGCTCACCCCCCAGGAGGAGCACATCGCCCGGCTCGCCCGGGCGGGACGTACGAACCCGGAGATCGGCGCACAGCTCTACATCAGCGCCCGCACCGTCGAATGGCACCTGCGAAAGGTGTTCACCAAGCTCGGGATCAGCTCGCGCAAGTCCCTCCACGACGCCCTGCCGACCGGAGCACGGGACGCCACGCCCGCGTAAGGACCCGGGCACCTGACGGTCGAAGCCGGCGATATCGCAGTCGAGCTTCTCGACGAATACGTTGAGCTCGGCGTCTGGCAGTGCCCTAGCGAGGCCAAGGCACTCGTAAGATCGGCGTCAATGATGTGACGCTTGGCCTGTCACCTGCGGTTTCATCCAGCTTGTCGTCCGTCAAGACCGCCGAATGCGCTTCGTCGTAGAGCGCTCTACTCTGGAAGGTGGCTACACTGCTGTGTTCCTAGTGGCTACATAGTAGGAGTGCTCCCCATGGAGGTCGGCGTCAGAGAACTGCGCAACAATCTGAGTCGGTACCTCGACCGGGTGCGTGCCGGCGAGGAGGTCGTCGTCACCGATCGAGGGCACGCCATCGCTCGCGTCCTTCCACTCGGGACTGAGCGTGTCCTTGACCGGCTCATCGCAGAGGGTGTCGTGACGCCGGCGCGGCGACCGAAGAGCCGTGCCGGAAAGCCGATCAAGTCGAGGGGCAGGGTTTCCGATCTCGTCGCCGATCAGCGCAGGTGATCGCATACTTCGATACGTCCGCGGTCGTGCCGCTGCTTGTTGTCGAGGCCGGCTCGGCTCGAGCGGCCACCCTGTGGGATGGGGCCGACCGAGTTGTGAGCGCCCGACTCGTGTACCCCGAGGGTCGTGCAGTTCTCGCACAGGCGCACCGCCTCGGACAACTGACAGCTCGCCAGCTTCGGGCCGCGGTGACGGAGTTCGACTCGAGATACGAACAGTTCGATCTCGTCGAGGTCGACGACACGCTCGCTCGCCACGCTGGGCAGCTCGCAGAGACGCACGGTCTTCGGGGCTATGACGCTGTACACCTCGCGGCCGCGCATCGGGTGCGTGATCCAGACCTCGTCGTGGTAGCGGGCGACCAAGCACTGCTCACTGCGGCGACGACCGACGGGATGTCCATTGCGGCCGTTGGGTGAACGCTCCCGAGCTGGACATCCACGAGTTCGTAGATCTTCACCACTGGTGCCGATGCGTGGTGCTCTACGACGGGAGTGCACGGACCGGACGACGCAGGCGACACGGAGGCCGGTGACAAGGTTCAGGGCGGACGACGGGACTCGAACCCGCGACCCTCACCTTGGCAAGGCCCATGGTGGCGTCCGCTTCGATCGCTTCGGACTCGTGAGGTGCGCCTTCGTCCACCCGGTCGTCCGCCAAGGGTCGCGAGCGCACCAAGGGCCGGTTCGACACGCCGCTCGGAGAGGCGCACTTCCGGGCCGCGAGAATCGCGCTGGGCGGTGAGTCCGGTGCGTTCGTCGTCACGATCCTCCCTGCGGGCGAGCTCAAGGAGCTCGACGAGCTCCAGCGCTACGGCGTTCTCGCGATCCTGACCGTGTTCCTGCTCGCCTCGGCGGCCGCCTGGCTGGCGGTCGGCCGGGTCCTCAGGCCGGTCCGGCAGCTCACGGCCACGGCGCGGTCGGTCTCGCAGTCGAACCTGACGCAGCGTGTGGATGAGTCCGGCAGCGACGAGGCGGGCGAGATGGCACGGAGCTTCAACTCGATGCTCGTGCGCCTCGAGAACGGCGCACGCGAGCAGCGGCGGCTCGTGCAGGACGCGAGTCACGAGCTGCGCGACCCGATCACCATCTGTCGCGGGCATCTCGAGGTGCTCGGGCCCGACCCCGCGGACCGGCAGATCACGGTCGAGCTCGTGCTCGACGAGCTCGACCGCATGTCGCGGACCGTGGACGACCTCGAGCTGCTTTCCGACGCCGACCGGCCTGACTTCGTGCAGCCCGCGCAGATCGACATGCGCTCGTTCACGAACGAGCTCGCCGCCAAGGCGAGCGCGCTCGGCCCCCGGAACTGGATGCTCGACCCGACCGCCGAGGGGGCGCTTCTCGCCGACCGGCATCGGCTGACCGAGGCCGTCATGAACCTCGCACGCAACGCGGTGCACAACACGCTTGCCGGTCAGACGGTCGCGATCGGGAGCTCCCTGGACGGAGCGGAAGGACGCCTCTGGGTGCGGGACACGGGTCGCGGCATCCTGCTGTCTGATCAGGCGCGCATCTTCGACCGCTTCACGCGCGGCAGAGACGCGCACCGGCTGTACCGAGGGAGCGGACTCGGCCTCGCGATCGTGAATTCGATCGCGGAGGCGCACGGCGGTCGGGTCGAGGTCGAGAGCGACCTCGGAGCGGGCGCGACCTTCACGATCGTGCTTCCGCTCCGGCCCAGCGCCGGGAAGGAGCAATGGCGAGGATCCTGATCGCCGAGGACGACTGCCGCGTCAGTTCCTTCCTCGAGAGGGGGCTTCGGGCGAGCGGCTTTTCGACGGTCGTCGCGGACGACGGCGAGCGGGCCCAGGCGCTCGGCCGGACAGACGACTTCGACCTGCTCATCCTCGACCTGGGGCTGCCCGAGAAGGAGGGCCTGTGCGTCCTCCAGGAGCTCCGGTCGCGCGGCAAGATGCTTCCCGTCCTCGTGCTCACGGGCCGGCGCGACCGCGACGCCGCCACGTGCCTCAACCAAGGCGCCGACGACTACATGACCAACCTTGCAGCGGACACGCCGGCCCGCTCGGCCTACGGGTTGGACGGTCAACCAGAGGCCCGACAGGAGCCCGCAACCCCGACGGCACGTCGACCGGTCAACGGAGACGACCCGCACGCCGGTTGGCGAACAGCGTTCGCTGTCGTCCTGCTCACCGACATCGTCGACTCGACGGCCCGAGAAGTCGCCGTCGGGGACCGGGCCTGGCGGGAGCTGCGCGACCGCCACGACCGTGCAGCCCACGAGTCGATCACCCGACGTGGTGGACACATCATCAGGCACACCGGTACCGGTCCGCTGGCCACCCTCTCCGAGCCGTGGGCGGCGCTCGAGTCAGCCGTCGATTTCGTCGCCGAGATGGCCGAGGGGGACCTGCCGGTGCGCGCCGGCATGCACGCCGGCGTCATCGAGACACTGGACGACGGGGACGTCAGCGGGGTGACCGTCAACATCGCGGCACAAGTACACGCTCGCGCCGAACCGAACGAGATCCTGGTCTCGAGGACCGTCCGCGATCTGCTGTTCGGCAGCCAGCTCACGTTCGTCGATCGCGGTGAGCTCCAACTGAAAGGTCTCGACGGCGCCTGGCGCATCTATGCCGTTGCTCCGTAGACCGGTGTCCCAGTTCGGATCAACAGTCGTGACGTAAACGACCGCGTTCAGCCTGCGATTGCGCAACCGCTCCAGTGCATCGGGCACCGGTGGTGGAACCGCACCATTGGTCAGCCTGTCCGCCTACCCCGAATCGAGCTAGATCGACTGCTCGGCCGCCCCGCGTAGTTACCTCACCGCGTGTCGGCAGCAACGTGCCCACGCAAGTGCCGAGTCGGTGGTGGCCCGGCTGCCCGTCCGCACCGAGTCGGGATCGGGTGTCACATCGAAGGGCGGGCTGGTGTCTTCATGTCGAACACCGATCGCAGGAGGTCGACATGCCGAGCATGTCGCCGCCGGCTGAAAACTGACCCTCTATCACCGGGCGGGTTCCAGTGCTTGTCGCAACACTCCGGCTAGACGAGGGGTGTGGAGTTGGGGCGACGGGGACGCAAGCGGCAGCTGGCGGTCGAGGACGAGTACTGGGTCGCTCGGCGGCTGGCGCGCTCGCCGTCGACGGTCAGCCGCGAGCTGCGGCGCAACGTCCGCCCCCACGACGCCGAGGTGTACGACGGTGACCTCGCGCACGCCCGGGCCCGGGAACGCGCCCGCCGGCATCGAGCGGGTCGACTCGCCACCGATGAGCAGCTGCGCCAGGTCGTCCAGGACAAGCTGGAGCTGGAGTGGAGCCCCGAGCAGATCAGCGCCTGGCTACGCCTGACTTTGCTCGCACCCCCGTGGAACACGACCACCGCGGGATAGTGCGGCTCGAACGTCCCGAGTCCGTCTGGGAGGGTCGGGACAGGTGCCGGCCGTGCACGGTAGGTCGACCTCGGCATCGAGGCCACCGATCGTGTTGTGTCGGACCGGAATCGCACACCATCGTGGCGGGACGGCTCCGGTAGGCGTCGGCCGGCGCCGTCCGGTCCAGCACGCGGTGGGCGGGCCTGTCCTGGTCGCGTTCGCGGGAGTAGTAGGCGTTGGCGACGCTCAGCTCGTCCCACTGCGGGGTTCCGGGCTCGGCGTCCTCCGCCGCGCGAGGCAGTCGACCGCCTCGTCCGGGGTTTGGCCGGTAGCTCCCGACGGCGCCGCCACCAGGCTGACCCCCGCGATCGCCGGCAACGCCAACCCACGCGCCCAACGTCCGGGGAGCGCGAACTGTCCGTGGTCAAGACCGCCACTGGGCTCTACCCGTCGAACCCGTCGACGGTATCGGCCTGCTCGCGCAGCTCGTCGGCGAACTGGTCGAGGAACCAGCCATCCTCGATCAGCTGGCCGAGGCGATCGTCTACCTCGTCGACGTAGGTCTCCCGATCGCCGTACAGCAACGCGAGCTCGTCGCCGGGGAAGTCGAGCTGGCTGCCGTACACGAGGCAGCTCCCGGGGGTGAGGTCCTGGTCGGGATCGCGCGGCTCGTTGAGCGCCTGATGGGTCGCGACGGGAACGTCGAGGGTGGTGCTGCGCACCCCGCCCCGGGCGTTGCCGTGCTCGTCGCGGGCGATGGCGACGTCGTCGTCGCCGACCTGGCCGGTCAGCTCGATGCGCTCGGCGCGCGGCGGCGGCATGTCGTACTCGACCCAGCGGAGCAGGTGGTCGAGCGCCATGCTCACGGTGGGGTTGTATGGGAAGCTGTTCAGCGGGTGCGCGCAGCGTTGCCCTGCGGTGGCCTCGATGCCGAGGCCGTCCCGCAGCAAGGGGTGCATCCACGAGGGGTTGTGGGGCAGTCCGGCCACCTCGTACAGGCGGAACTGCTCTCCCGGCTCGTCACTGTCGGGCCGGCGGTAGTCGATGCCGTCCGCGACGAGCACCTCCTCGACCTCCAGCTCGGAGTTGATCAGCAGCGTGGGGACGTCGACGTCCGGAAAGGGCCCCATCCGGCTGGCCGTGCGGGTGGTCTCGGGGAAGAAGCCGTCGTAGATCGGCCCGCCTTCGGGCAACCGGTAGTCGGCGTGGTGCGTGTCCATGTACTGCCACACGGGCCCCACCGACATCGAATGGCCCGTCATGTGCAGCCACTCCACGCTCGGCAGCGGGCTCTGGTCGCTCTTCAGCAGCAACCCGACCTGGGCATAGATATCGGAGGCGTGGTCGAAGTCGACACCGCTGTTGTCGTTGGCCTCGTCGGCGATGACCTGCAGGTCGGCGTAGCGACTCGGGTTGGCGCCCTGCAGCGTCTCGACCGTGTTGGGGAACACGCTGATGTTCACCGCCGCATGGCCGCGCAGCATCAGATAGTCGCGGGTGAAGTTCCACACGAACGGGATGCCCTGAGGGTGGATCGCCTCGACGATCGCGTGCCCGCTGAACGGCTCGGCCGCCTCGTCGCCGGGACGCGTCACCTGGACCCGCGCCCGGTAGGAGCTGTCCGCAGCGGTGCCCGAGACGATGTAGTCCTCGAACACGTAGCCGGACGCTTCCGCGCCGGCGCTCGGCGGGAAGCCCTGCTCCAGCGGATCGATGTACATGGCGCCGGGGCCGGTGATCGGCCCCTCGACCTCGGGCATCGCCGGGGTCTGCGCGTCTGCCGGCGCGGTGGTCTCGGTGCCGCCCGGCGCGTCCGCGGCGTCGCCGTCTCCGCCGTCGTCACCGTCGCCGGTGCAGGCGGCGGCGAGCACCAGGACGACCGCCGTGGCGAGCGCCCGCCTCGGCAGCACGGCGGGCGACATGGCGCTCATCCGATATCCCGCAGGAACGGGACCAGGGTCTCGACCAGCGGGTTCTGCGACGTCTCGACCCCCATCGGATCGGTGTGGGTGAGCCGGTCGCTCTCGTCGACCAGCGTGAGCTCGCTCTCGGGGATGCCCGACTGCTCGGCGAGCAGCCGGGCGCCGTTCAGCACCCGTCCCGCCCCGAAGGTCGTCTCCAGCGCGTAGATCGGCAGGTCCAGCTCGCTGCCGTGGATCGCCCGCACGCCCAGCAACTCCTGGGCCGGGTTCTCGATGCCGCCGTTGACTGCCCCGCTGTCGATCGACAGGCGCCGCGGGTGGTACCAGGCCGTGCCGTCCATGCCGAGGGTCTCGTCGCCGTCGGCGCCCTCGACCAGGCCCGAGAACATGCGGGCGGCCCGCTCGACCGGCACCAGCTCGTCGTCGACCCAGCCCCGGGGATCGCCGCTGTCGGCCAGCCGGCCGAGGTTCATCTGCACAAGCTCGAGGCCATCGGGGCTGGTCTCGGCGTCGAGCGCGTAGCCGTACTGGGCTGCGTTGGTGGGCGCCAGCGGCGGCTTGAGGTTCTGCGGGATGAGCGGCGACGCGTAGCCGATCGACGGCTCGTCGGGCTCAAGCACGGTCGCCGTCGAGCCCAACGCGTTGAACACCCCCGCCGCCCATGGCAGGCCCAGCCCGACGATGTCGTTGAACGCCGAGCCGGTCTCCAGCTCGGCCAGCTCGGCCTGCGCCTCCTCGACGGTGGGCGCCTGGCCGGCGCCGCTGCCCCCGTCGATGAGCGCGATGCCCGCCAGTTCCTCGGCGCCCGCACGGCCGTCGAAATCCCAGGTCGCGTAGGCAACCGTGATCGACCCGCCCAGCGAGTGCCCGCCCAGCACCACCTCGCCACCCAGGCTCGCCGCCTCGTCCATGACGGCGTGGAGGTCGCCGATCGCGACGGCCATGCCCCACTCGCGGGCGAAGTCCAGTGACGCCGCGTCCCCGCCGAGGCCACCAACCGGCTCGAAGTGCTCGGCGATGGTGTCGTCGCCGAGCCAGCCGAGGTAGTAATCGAACGTCTCCTGCGTGGTGGCGTCGCCGGCCACCCGGTCCTCCAACGTGCTGTGGTCTTCGAGCAGGTTCTCGCGGCGGTCGACCGACCACACCTGCCAGCCGTCGAGCGCGCCGACGATGTCGAGCGCGACCGGCGTGAAGTAGGCGGCGCCGGCCGACGTGCCCGGCACGAGCACCAACACGTTCTCGGCGTCGTCGGGGCCGTGCTCGATGACCCGCACCCGGTTGTACTCGGCCGACCCCGACCCAGCCTCGACCTCGACCGTCTCGACCCGCACCTGCGGACCCGAGGTCTCGGCACCTGTGTCGCTGTCGTCACCACCGGCAGCCGGCTCGGCAGCCCCGCCGTCACCCCCGCCGTCGTCACCCCCGCCGCAGGCCCCGGCCACGAGCACCAGCGCTGCACCCACCGCAACCAGCCACCGCCACGTCGTTCGCACCATGCTGTCGTCCCCCTATCGACGAAACAGTACAAGGTGTCCCGCAACGCGGCGGAGGCGGTCCCTGTCGTTAGCTGCCGACGCGCACGCTGGCCAGCACGGACGACACGATCGCCCGCACATCGGCGTCGGACGTGGGGGCCCGGCGCAGCAACTGGCGATAGAAGATCGGCCCCGACAGCAGGTTGACCAGCAGGTCGGGGTCGGCGTCCGGCGAGATCTGGCACTCGGCGATGGCCACCTGCAGCCGCTCGACGATCGGCGCACGCCGATCCTGCACGAACCTCGCGTGGAGCGCCGAGATCACGGAGTCACGTTGCGCCGCCATCAACAGCGCCGGCAGCGAGCCCCCGCATCGTCGACGACTCGACCACGTCGCGCACACCCACGAAGAGCCCGACCAGATCATCCGCGAGATCGTCGGTGTGAGGCACCCGGTTCGAGGGCGCCACCCCGGCCCACGCCTCGGAGATCAGTTCCGACGGGCTCGACCAATGCCGGTTGCGATGAAGAGCATTCGTGCGCGGTGGTCAGTCCAGTCACGCACCGCAGTGCGCTCGCCCCCCACGCGCGTGCCGGCTCGTCCCGGCGTTTCATACGCGTCGAGCAGAGCGCTAAGGCTGCGCGTGCTTGGCGACTGCAGCTCCGGGTGGAAGAACGCCTTGCCACGCGGGGCCCGGAGGTTGCGGCCGACGGAGATCATCTCGGCGGGGCGTCGACATGACGACGAGAAAGCGCGTGACGAACCGTGCGATGGGTCGGTCGAGGCGCTTGACCGACTGTTGGACCGAGGAACTCCTTGAGCGCGGACCACCCCGGATTCGTCGCAGCCAGGAGCGAAGTGTGACTAGAGGGCTCAGCAGGGACAGTCGCAGCCACGTCTGCAGGCGCTGCTGTTCGTAGTCAGTGAGGCGCAGGGTCCCCTCGAGGACGAGCTCCGATTTCTTTGCTGCATCGCGTTCGGACATCGCTCTGAAGTACGCCTCGAGCCCTTCGCAGAGAAGCCGTTTGTCGACCGGCACCCATTGAACACCTGGCGGGTCAGGCATTTGCCGTACACGTGTCGTCAACGCTTGAAACGCCTTATGGGCATGACTTCCAGACGGAGCCCTACCTCGCACGCGTACACGGCGGCGTCCACGAGAGATACGCCGGCCACACTGGCTGCTTCCTGCCCGGGGTCGGCGGGCTCAGCGCGCGCTGAGCCCATGCGCGGCGGCTCGACGTTCAGCTTGGGGCTTGGCCTTGGCGGTTGCGGTTCACGACGGTGTGGACTCGCCGCGCCACGCTGCCCTCAATCGACACGCCGGCGGCGCAGGCGGCGCAGGCGACCGCGAAGAACACGCCGAGCACGGTGAGCCCGATGCGCGTACCGAGCTGGAGGACAACCGGGATGAGCGCGCCGACCACCCAGGCCAGCTGGAACCGGGTCTCGAACCACGCGAAGTAGCGGCCCCGGGCGGCGTCCGGCGCGTCCCGTTGCAAGACGCTGTCGAACGCCTGGCGGCCGACGTTGGCCGCAAGCCCGACCACGGCAGCCACCAGGACCAGGCTCTCGCGGCTGAACCCCCACGCCACCGAGAGCGTGGCGACGCCGGCGACCAGCAACGCGACAACGAAGAGCTGCTCCTCTCGCAGCCAACGCCGCTTGAACGCAGGGGTCAGGATCGTGGCGGCGAAGTTCCCCAGGCCGAGAGCGACGAGCGCGGCACAGTAGAGCCACACGGGCTCGCCGGCCCGCCGAAACCCGAAGGCGACAAGGAACGTGAGGAAGCCGATGCTGGCGCGCAGGGCGGTCACCGCGGACGCGCCGACGAGCACCGAGCGCGAGTGCATTTCGGCCTCTTCAAGCTCGGTGTCGGCCACCGGTGTCTCGGTCGTGGGCGGGATCCGCAGGGCGAGACCAGCGCCGGCGAAGTACACCAGCGATCCGAGGCGCAGCACGAGCGACGCGTCGCCGAGGATCATCACCCCGGCCGCGGCCGCACCCGCGGCGGCGCCCGACATGCTGGAGATGCGGGACAGCCGCGAATTGGCGGCGCCCAGGTCAGACACGTCGTCGACGAGGCCCGGCACCGCCGCGCTCTTGGCCACGGAGTACGCCTTGCCCACGACCAGGACGCCGAAGGCCTCCGGGTAGAAGAAGAGGTTCTTCAGGTCGCCCGCGATGAACAGGCAGAGGATCCCCCGCACCAGCAGCGTGAGACCGATGACGCCCGTGCGAGCCCGGCCGTACCGGTCGATCAGCGGGCCGATGAGAGGCGCCACGATCGCGAACGGGGCCATGGTCAACGCCAGATACAAGATCACCCTGGGCCGGGCGGCATCCACCGACACGTTGAAGAACAGCGAACCGGCGAGCGACACCGCGAAGAAGGCATCGGCACTCGTGCTCGCGGCATGCGTGTGCGCGAGCCGGGCAAACGGCAGCGCACCAAAGACGCGCTGCAGCAGCACGTGGGCGTCGCGTGGCTCAGGGATCCTCGGAATCGTACCCAGCTCCCCCACCAGGCCCCGTTGCGCCGCCAGTCCCGTCCGTGATGCCGCCGGCTGAACCGCAGGAGCGGGCTACTCTGCCGTCGACCGACCGGAGACCATGCTGCGAAGGTTCACTCCCCTTCTCGCGATCATCCTCGCCGCTACATCGTGCGGCTCCGACGGAACGAGCGCGACGGAGCGTGAGGCTGACGTCTACGTCGCGCTCATCCGGGCGCTCGCGCCCTCCGATCCCGCTGAACGCGTCCCGAGCCGCGAGATGGACGAGCTCGACCGTGTGGTCTTCGCCGGCTCGCTCGACGAGCAGCAGGCGATCTCACTCGAAGTGCAGGCCGCTGTGGTCGAGCAGCTCGAAGAGTTCGCCACTGTGCGGTTCGTCGACGAACGTACCGAGGCGATCGACGACACCGACGACCGCGAACCCGTCCTCGACGACGGCGTGCTCATCCTCCTAAGCCCGGTACCGTCCGGCCCCACACCATCCGTCGAGGCCGAACGCTATGTAGACAACGAGGACTCTGTGCATGTCCGGGTCACCCTCGAGCGCCCGAACGGCGGCTGGGAGGTCGCGAGCGTCGACACCCTCCCGTAACGCCGCCCCGAGTCGGCGGGGACACGGCGCCTCCGGTGGTACGGTTACCAACTCAGGTGAGCCGGGAAGCCTGGTCGGCACTGCAACCTGCACGCCCGACATGTGGGAGTAGCGATGGTCGACAGGGCCGGCGTCGAGGCGCATTTGCGGCACCTCCGACACGAGCTCGACAACTACGGCGTCCTCGGCAAAGACGAGAACCAGACATGGGACGAGCTCGTCGACCATTACGACGCCGCCCTCGAAGAGGCAGCGACAGTCACCGGGATCGACCCTCACGGCCCACCCCGATCGATCGGCCGGCGCTTCACACGGGAGGCCCGCCAACGGCTCGAAGCCGCTCTGACCGCCCGGGGCTTCCGCGTTCGCTGGACGGCCGACAGGCGTTATCGTCCCCCTTTGAGGAGGTAACGCGTGCGCGGCTCCGGTCGAACGGCTTCGGGGCGCTGGTGGCGCCGGATCGGCGCCACACTCGTCGTGCTGGTCGGCGTCGGGTTGCTCCTGGGGGCGCCCACGGAGGCCCAGGCCCCGGAGACCGAGCCGTACGCCTTGCTGGTCGAGCTCGATCACCCCATCGACAGCGTCACCGCCCGCTTCCTGTCGAGAACCCTCGACTCGGAAGACGCAGAGAACGCCGAGGTCGTGATCATCCGCCTCGACACGCCCGGTGGGCTCGTTGACGCCATGCGCGACATGGTGGGCGACATCTTCTCAGCGCCGCGACCGGTGGTAGTCTTCGTCGCCCCGGAAGGGGCGCGGGCAGCCAGCGCCGGCACGTTCATCACCGCCGCGGCGGGGGTGGCGGCGATGGCGCCGGCCACCAATATCGGGGCCGCAGCGGTGGTGGGCGGTGGGGGCGAGGATCTCCCCGACACGTTGGCCGAGAAGGCCACGCAGGACGCCGTGGCGCTGTTGCGGTCGATCGCCGAGCGGCGCGACCGGAACGCCGAGGCCCTGGAGGAGACGGTGCTCGATGCCCGGGCGTTCTCCGCCCAGGAGGCGCTCGACGCGGACATCATCGATCTCATCGCCGACAACGTCCCCGACCTCCTGGGTCAGCTCGATGGCATGACCATGCCGGTCGGCGACGACGACACCACGGGGATCACCGTCGACACCGACGATCTGCAGGTGCGCTCAGCGGAGCTGAACCTCGTCGAGCGGTTCCTGTCATTCCTCGCCAACCCCAACATCGCCTTCTTGCTCGTCTCGCTCGGGGGCCTCGCCATCGTCGTCGAGCTGTTCAACTTCGGGATGATCATCCCCGGGGTGCTCGGGGTGGTGATGCTGATCCTGGGGTTCACCGGCGTGGGGCAGCTCCCGTTCTCCTGGGGCGGGGTGGCGCTGATCATCCTCGCCATGGTGTTCTTCGTCGCCGAAGCACAGGCACCGGGCCTCGGGGTCTTCGGCGCCTTGGGCGCGATCACGTTGATCCTGGGCGGTCTGTTCCTCGTCGGGTTCTTCGGCACCCCCGAGGTCCCGGGTTCGCCCCAGGTGCGGGTGAGCCGCTGGCTCCTGGCGGGCACCGGGATCGCCGTCGGTACCGCGGTCGTGTGGCTGGCCTGGGAGTTCCGAAGGGCGCGGCGAGGCCCGGGGTACACCAGCGCGGTCGCCCGCGAGGCCATGATCGGGCAGGTTGCCACGGTGAGCCGGCGCCTGGACCCCACGGGCGAGGTACGTTTCGCTGGCGAGTTCTGGGAAGCCACCTTGCCGTCGGGTCAACACGCCGACCAGGGGACGCCGGTCTGGATCGTCGACGTCCACGGGTACCAGCTGACCGTCGTGCCGATCGAGGACGGCGCCGAGGCGTCGATCGCCGGGGTGGCCTCGCGAAACTGCTCGACGCCGACGGCGCCAGCGGCGGGACCACCAGATCAACGCGAAGAGGGAGGGGAAGATGGCGATCATCAACTTCGTCAAGGACTATGAGCGCCTGGCGCGCTTCAAGTTCGGGCGCTTCCAGGGCATGAAGGGCCCCGGTCCGGTCATCGCCGTACCGGTCGTCCATCAGATCCGCAAGGTCGACACCCGCACCGTGGTGATCGACATACCCGAACAGACCAACATCACCAAGGACAACGCCTCGATCTCCATCGACTTCCTCGTGTTCAATCGGATCGACATCAACGAGGCCCACAAGGCGGTGATGGAGGTCGAGGACCACCGGCTCGCGGTCTCCGGTCTGGCGACCACCACCCTGCGGGCGGTCGTCGGTGACATCAACCTCGACGACGTGCTCTCGCAGCGGGAGCGGATCAACGAATCCATCCGCGAGCGGCTCGACGCCGAGACGACGCGCTGGGGCATCAGGGTCACCAACGTGGAGATCCGCGAGATCGTCCCGCCCCGGGAGATCCTAGAAGCGATGAACCGGCAGATGTCCGCCGAGCGGCTGCGCCGCGCGGCCATCCTCGAAGCGGAGGGGGACCGGCAGTCCGCCATCCTCCGGGCCGAGGGAGCCAAGCAGTCGGAGATCCTCAAGGCCGAGGGCGACCAACAGGCAGCAGTGCTCCGCGCCGAGGGCTTCGCCACGGCGCTGCAACGGATCTACGACGTCGCCCACACCGTCGACCCCAACACCATGCGGCTCCAGTACCTCGAGGCGCTCAAGGCCCTTGGGCAAGGCCCTTCGACCAAGTTCGTCTTCCCCATGGAATTCACCGATTTGGTTGGAACCCTCGCCGGCGCCCGCCAGCCCAACGGTTCCCGAGGAACCAACGATCGCTAGCGGTGAACCGCCCCGGGGTCGGTGACTGCTCCAACCCTTGAGAGGATGGAGCGATGTCAGAGCGCAAGAGGTCTCCTCGGCCGCCGTATCCCGCGGAGGTGCGGGAGCGGGCAGTGCGGATGGTCTTCGATCACAGGACGAGTACCCCTCGCAGTGGAAAGCGAGTACGCCACCCTCGGCTACATCGATTGGTTCAACCACCGCCGACTCCACGGCGAGATCACCGACGACAACACCTACGTCACCCCCGCCGAGTTCGAGGCGGCCTACTACCGTCAGGCAACAGCCGACGACAAGGCGGTCACCCAATACACCGAGCCGTCATGAGACCCGGAGCGGGTCAGCCCTCCGTTCGCCCCTGAACCGGTGGGTAGTCAACCCCGGTCGCTCAGAACACCCGGAGGGCCGCTACATGCCGGGAGGTGGACACTTGGAGGCCGCGCACACATCTGGACCGGGCCGGCATGAGACGCGCCAGGGTCGATGGCAAGGCTCGTCGTGCTCGCAGCTGACCCTGGCCGTCATGGACGTGTGTGGCGCCGGTCCAGAGGTGGGAGGCCGAGCCGCTTGAGAATCTCGCCGTGGACGTGGTCGACGGCCTGGGTGGCGTCGATGTGGGCGACGAACTCCTTGCGTTCGAAGAGCTCGATTATGGGGCGGGTCTTGGCGTGGTAGTCCGTCAGCCGGGCGGCCAGGACCTCGGGCGTGTCGTCGGGACGGGCGACGAGCTGGCCGCCGCACACGTCGCAGGTTTCGGGTTCGGCCGGCCGTGAGGCGATCAGGTTGTAGTCGAGTCCGCAGCGCGAGCAGAGGCGCCGGGCGAGCACCCGCCGATGCACCTCTTTGTCAGGGAGCTCCAGCACGACGACGCCGTCGATGTCGTAGCTCTCGAGGAAGAACTCGGCCTGGCGAGCGTTGCGGGGAAAGCCGTCGATGATGAACCCGTAGTTCCAGTCGTGGAGCGCCAGGCGGTCGCGCACCACCGACTCGACGAGCTCGTCGTCGACCAGCCCGCCCTCCGCCAGGATGCGGCGCACTTGGGCACCGAGCTTGGTGTGCTCCTGCACGTTCCAACGGAAGATGTCGCCGACGCCGATGTGGACCAAGTCGAAGTCCGCTGCCAGCAACTTGGACTGAGTGCCCTTGCCGCTGCCTTGCACCCCCATCATCACGTACTTGCGCATGCCATGACTGTTCCATGCGGCTCCCGGGTCGCACCACGATCCCGTGGTCAGGCCCCCGGGCCAGCCACCCAGCGGCCACCCAACCCAAGTGAGCCCGCGCGCTCCAACAGCGCGAAAGCGATCGTGTGCGCCGCGACAGCGCCGCCACCGACACCCCAGCTGTCGGCTGGCCCGGCGACACCGGTCGACAGCCGGGTGGGCGAGGGATCGCTGTCCAGCTCGGCGGTTGCACGCGGTCAGGCTGTCGCACCAAGTTGGGCCATCTCGTAGGCCGCACCCGAGCCGATCAAGAACCTGATCGGTCGATACGCGCTCGTGTCCGTCGCCCTGACGGGTGACAGATATGCCGATGGCGAGCGGCTGTTAGGCTTGAGCCGGCGTCGCGGTACAAGGCACGGTGCTCGGCCTCGTCGTCGGCGTGCTTCTCGGTTGGGCGTTCGTCACCGCGCTGTCGGACGAGGTTTCGCGACGTTCTGGCTCCCAGTGGTGACCCTCGTAGTCATCGTCGTGCTTGCCGCGTTGGCCGCGTGCTCGCCGCGGTTTGGCCTGCCCGCCGGGCCGCGAAGCTGGACGTGCTTCGCGCCGTTGTGACCGAGTAGGTCGCCCTGATGACGCCGAGGGTGAACCGGCCCCGTACAGGCGGCCGAGCGTCGCCGCCTCTTCAGCTGGGTTGTGATCGTGCCGGCGCCTTACGATCGAACCGTGGCCACTGCTTCGCCGTCGCCGACACCCAATCCCGACGCCACCAAGTTCACCTTGGACACGACCCTTCCGGCGACGTTCAACGTGACCAGCGCCGATGCTGCGGTCGGGAACCGGTTCGCCGAGGACGTGTTCGCGGCCGGTGGCGTCGCTTCCGTTTTCGGGGTGAACGACTTCGTGACCGTCACCCGTCAGCCCGGGGCGGATTGGGCGCCGATCGTGGCGGCGGTGCAGGCGGCAGCGGCAACCCATCTGTAGCGCTTAAAGCTCGACCAGGCGCGTCCAGCGGTGGCCGCCGACGGGCTCGCCGAGCTGCCGGTCCGCCGGCCCGGGCACGCTCCGTGAGATTCGACGGACGCTCGCGAAGCGAACGAGATCCAATTTGGTGCGCCTCTGCTCGGTCAGCTCAGCGGTACTGATCTGCCGAGGTAGAGCTCCTTCACCAAACCGGTGTGGCGGTGTCGATGCCAGCGGCCACCGGGCACGACAAGGACCGACCCGGGGGCGACAGTCGTGATCTCGCTACCTTCGTCGGTCAGTACCTCGATGTCGACGCCTCCCTCAACGACCTGCAGAAGCTCTTCATGATCCGGGTGCCGCTCCCACGGGGAGATGCCACTGCTTGCCTAGAAGACGCCAATCCTCACTGATCCCCCCGCACCCGGCGCTCGGGCTGGCCTGCTACCAGGAGGCCGAGCTGCACCGTCTGCGCGGGGAGCTCGACGTTGCGGCCGACGCCTACGGGCGGCCCAACAGGTCCGGTTTCCCGCCGATGCCGGGGCTGGCGCTGCTCAACCTGGTCCGCGGGGAGGTGGCGGCCGCGACGGCAGGCATCCGGCGGGCGCTGGGCGAGGCCGGCCAGCCGTTCCAGCGGCCGTCGCTGCTGGCCGCCGCCGCGGAGATCTTCGTGGCCGCCGGCGACGTCCCGGCGGCCGACGACGCGGCGGGCGAACTGGCGTCCATCGCCGCGCAGTCGAGCTCGCAGGTGCTCGGCGCGATGGCCGAGCAGGCGAGGGGGTCGGTGCTGTCGGCGGCGGGCGAGGCGGGGGCCGCCCTGGCGCCCCTGGGAGCGGAGTGTGGCAGCGGGTGCGCATGCCCTACGAGACGGCGAGGGCAGTGGTGCTGCTTGGGCGAGGCTGTCTGGCCCTGGGTGATCGCACGTCGGCCGAGCTCGACAACGCCCGCGAGACGTTCTCCGCGCTCGGTGCTGAGCCCGACCTGGCTTCGTTGCATGCGGTGACCGGCGAGGCGCAGGACGAGTCGGGGGGACTGTCGGCCCGTGAGCTGGAGGTGCTGGCACACGTGGCCCACGGCAAGGCCAACCCTGAGATCGCCGAGGCGCTGACCATCAGCCAGCACACCCTCGGTCGGCACCCTCGAGAACATCTTCGCCAAGCTCGGTGTGAGCGGCCGGGCCGCCGCCACGGCCTACGCCTACGCCTACGAGCACGACCTGCTCTGACCCCAAAGCGTCGGCGATGGTGCAGGTGCCCCATCGGCGGTGTGGGACGAAATGGGGCATCCTCGCGATGTAGCGCGAGCGACGGCTTCGTACCGTGAGCTCGACGGCGAGATTGCCGACCGCGAGCCCACGGAGGAGCCCACCGTGCCCACTCACACGGCCCCACTCGACCAGGCGCCCGCCGATGCGCTGGCCGCCGAGTTCCACCGCTGCTTCAGCGACTTCGAAGCACGCGACGACCTGTTCGCCCCCGACACCTTCTACGACCTGCTCCCCCGCTGTGGCGATCCCAGTTCGAGGGCTCCGGCCAAGGGTTCTGCAACCAGTTGCGCTCGATCGCCGAAAGCCCTGTCGAGATCGAGGTCGTGCGCACCTTGCCCACTAGCAGCGGCTTCGTCACCGAGCAGGTCGAGACCCAGCACACCCCCGACGGCGACATGCTCTCCCGCCGGCTCCACGTGTGCGAGGTGCGCAGCGGCCAGATCTGCGCCGTCACCACCTACTGCAACGGCGGCTGGGACGATGAGCTGCGCGCCCGGCACGCCACCGAGGCGCCGATGATCCGAGCCTGATCGCCGCCGCCAGTCCACCGACACCACCAGAAGGAGACACCATGCCCACTGCCAGCTTCCGCGAGTACTCAGGAACCGCCGCCGAGCTCTACCAAAGCTTCTTCGTCCCCGCCATCGCCACGCCCGCCTCGGACGAGCTGCTCCGCACCGCCGACCTCAGAGCCGGCGAACGGGTGCTCGATGTCGCCTGCGGCACCGGGATCATCACCCGGGCCGCCGCCGAGCAGGTCGGACAGACCGGCACGGTGACCGCCATCGACCTGGCCCCCGACATGCTCGAGGTCGCCAAGGCCACCCCGGCCGCAGGAGCACCCATCGAATGGCACCAGGCCGACGCCGCCTCGCTGCCGCTGCCAGACGCCTCCTATGACGTGGCGCTCTGCCAGATGGGCGTCATGTTCATGGAGGACCGGACCGGCGCCCTCGCTGAGCTGCACCGGGTACTCACCCCCGGCGGACGGGTGGTCATCAACACCCCGGGACGCATCCAGCCGCTGTTCAAGGCGATGGAGCAGGCGATCGTCGAGCACATCGGCCCAGAGCTCGGTGCCTTCGTGAGCGCGGTCTTCTCGATGCACGACCCCTCGGCCCTCGCCGTACTGCTGGGCGACACCGGATTCACCGACGTCTCGTCGAAGGAGTACACCGCCCACTTCACACTGCCCGGGCCCGCCAAGTTCCTCTGGAACTACATCAACCTCACGCCCATGGGCCCGATCGTGGCCGGGGCGTCCGAGGAGGCCAAGACGGCCATGGAACGCCAAGTCGTCGAGGCGTGGACGCCCCACGTCATCGACGAAACGACCCCACTCGACCAGCCGATCGCCCTCGCCTGGGGCCGACGCTCTTGAGGCCGGCGCCGTCTTTGGGGTCGCGGATGTCGAGCTCGACGAGCGCGTGTTCCCGGTGGAAGACGTCGACCTCCACCTTGGTAACGCCGAGTACGTACGGCTTGGGTCCGACGGTCCAGCCATTCGCGTCATACGTCGGCCACAGCCGCGCTCGCTCGGCGCCGCCTGGCGCTGACTTGTTCAATCCCGGTTCTTGTCGAGGAAGGATTGGAGCTCGCGGTTGAACTGTTTGGCGCCTTCGACGCTGCTGAAGTGCCCGACGCCGGGCATGATGACGAGGCTCGACCCCGGAATGCCCTCGTGCAAGGCGCGGCCCACCTCGACGGGCGAGCGGACATCCTGGTCGCCATAGAGGAGGAGGGTCGGCACGTCGATGCGGGACAGGACGTCCCTGAGGTCGGCTTCGGCCATCGCTTGCAGCATGGCCTGGTTGGCGGCTGGGCGGACATCGGACATGAGGGACTTCACCTCCTCGACCATCTCCAGCGGGGCCGCCTCGGTGAGCAGCCCCGGAAGGTAGCTGGGAATCCATTCCTCGGGTGGCCGTTGCATGTCGGCGGCCAGGCGGCTCACCCGCTGGTCGACTTCGTCGGGCGGGAGCGAACCCGCCCACCCGGCATAGGCCCCGGCCAGGATGAGTGTTCGGGGTACCGCGGGATGCCGCCCGAACAACTGCAGCGCGAGGCCCCCGCCGAACGACAGGCCGAGCACGTGGGGCCGTGACAAACCGAGCGCCTCGATGAACCCAGCCAGGCAGTCGGCGTAGTCGGGCAGCCGGAACGTCGGCGGCGGATCAGACGACCGCCCGCACCCGGGCGCGTCCCACGCCACCACCGTGTACTCGTCCGACAGGGCATCGACCTGCCGCCGCCACGATCGACTGTCGAACCCAAACCCGCCGTGAAGAAGGACAAGGGGCGGGCCCGTCCCCTCCCGCTCGTAGCCGATCCGAAGCCCCGACACCTCGACCTCGCGCATCCTCCAAGCCTCGCGCCGCCGTGGCACCGCTGTCTGCCCGCGGACCCGCGAAGGTCGTTGGCTGCGCGGCGGACCGACTCGTCAAACGGGCGTACAGATCGCCGTTCTCGTGGGGCGCGCGACGGCATCCTCGGAACGCGGGGCGAACCGCGCTCGGAGACTTCGGCGTCACAGATCTGATGCCGATCTCGCGCACCGTTCTGTGTTGCTCGGCTGCCATTCCGACTGTTTGTTCTGTGCGCTCGTTCGCGACGCTGAAGGCGTCGATCTGCTCGGCTTGATGCCGCGTCCCCCGTTCCAACTGGCTCCTTAGCTCGCTCGGCGGTCGTGGGCCGTGGTGAAAGCCAGGATTGCCTCGGCAAACGAGCTCGGGTCGAAGGCGAACGCGAGATGCCGCTGTCCCGCAAGCCCGCGAAGCTGGGCCTTGGGGAACAGTTCGGCGACCTCGCCAGGGGCACGAAAACTCGGCGCGTCCGTCTCCTCGCCATAGAGGTAGAGGGTCGGGACGTTCGGCGGGTCGAACGCCGTTAGTTGATCGACTCCCTCGTCGAGCCCGGCCCGGAGCTCGCGTGGGGACGGCCGGACGCTCTCGCGGATCCTGGCCCACACCGGTTCCAGTGATCGGAGGGCCGCCTGCTCGTGCTCAACGATCCCGACGGCAGGGAAGAGGGTGTCTAGGGCTCGGTCGGGATCGCCGTCATCGAGAGCGGCCTGCACCGCATCAATGAGGGTTGTGTCGAACGCTTCCAGTGCAAGCGGCGGCTCGTAGAGCACGAGCGACCGCAACGACGGCGCCTGCGTCGCCGCGAAGAGGCAGTACGCCGCGCCGCCAGAATGGCCGACGAGGTGGACACCGTGACCTGCGGCGGCGACTACCGCCAGCACGTCTTCCACCTCGCGCTGCAAGCTGTAGTCGGGGCCATCGCCGCTGCCACCCCGTCCCCGACGCGAGTAGACCCACACGGAATGCCGCTCGGCGAGCAGGCCCTCGATGAGCGCGAAGGTGTCGAGGTCCCCGATGGCGCCATGGACGAGTACGAGCGGCGAACCGCGGCCCGACCGGCGTGCTGCGAGTGTGGTTCCGTCGGCAGAGGTGATCGTCGTGTCGGGCATGTGTCTGGTCATGATTGCCTTCCACTTCTCTCGAGCACGGTGTGCAGCGCTTCGAGGAACGCGTGCGGCTGCTCGAGGGCCGGGTCGTCGCGGGCGTTCTCGATCACGTGCAGGGGCCAGCCGTAGCGGACGCTGGCCGCCTCGGCGACGCTGAGCCGCACCCCGAGGTCATGTCGACCCCAGATGAGGTTCGTTGGAACGGCGATCCGGTCGAGGTCCTCCGACGGGATGGCCGAGGCTAGCGGCGTGATGAGGCTGCGCATCGCCCCCTTGACACTCGATGCGCGGAAGCGGTCCAGGGCGTAGGCCGCCATCCACTCATAGCGCTCACCCATCGCGGCGCGCACCCCATCCAAATCCACGAAGCAGTAGTTCCGGAAGCTGCGTTGCAGCCCGCGCTCGGTCGGTCGCACCAGGACGCCGATGAAGGACAGCGCCATCCTTGGCGAGGGTCGGAACCGATCCAGCCCGTACGTGTCCACCAGCACCAGTCGAGCGACACGGTTGCCGTGGTCGATCGTGAACCGAGCCGCGAGGGCGCCGCCTGCGCCCTTGCCCACCACCACCGGCGGGATCGTACAGGTCTGCTCGATGAGCTCCTCAAGCCACGCCAGAGCGGTGTCGGCATCGGGAGGACCCCCAGACACCTCCGAGGCCCCGAGACCGGGGAGGTCAGGTGCGATGACATGGTGCGTCGTCACCAGGTCGGGGATCACCCGCATCCACACGGCCGCGAACTCTCCTTGCAGCAAGACGATCGGCGGGCCGTCACCGCCTTCCAGCACGGCAGTAGACACGCCGGCCAGCTGCAGCCGTCGCTCGGTGACCGGCAGCCCGGACACCAGTCGCGCCCGGGCGTCCTCACCGCTGGAACGCTGGGTCGGGGCTTCAGTTCTACGCAGCGTTGCCATGGCGCGCTCCTCGTTTGTCTGGGCGGCGCCATCGGGGGCTCCGGGACGCCTCAGGGTCCGGGCTGCCGCTCGTGCCGGCTGGACTTCGGCCCCCTGTGAACACGCGCCAGGCGATGCGCGGACGCATCAGGTGGTGGGGCTGTGCCACCATCCCGCTCACCTCGAGGAATGTCTTCGCCACGACGGGGTCGCGGTTGGCTACCCGGAGGAGACGGTTGACGTAGGCGTTGATGAGCCGCCATCGGGCCGGCCGTGGTCCCTCCACGTCGGGGTGGCTCAGGTCGGCGCCGGTGGACATCATCCACGCCTCGTCGACGGTTCGCTTCGTGCGCTCGAAGAAGCGTTGGCCCACTCGGTCCAGTCCGTGCCGGTCGAGGACCTGGCCGAGGGCTCTTGCTTCGCTGATCGCGACGCTCATCCCCTGGGCGTAGACGGGGTTGAACGAGCACACGGCGTCGCCGGTCACGACAAACCGAGCGGGGAAGCGCCGGAGGCGGTCGTATCGGCGGCGGAGGTAACTGGGGAACCCGCCGGTCGATGCCTCCTCGATGGGTTGCGCCGAGGCCGCTACTTGGTGGAGGTCACTCGCCCACAGCGTGCCTGCGTAGTCGACGAACCCGTCGAGGTCGGCTGGGGGACGCTCTCCCAGGACGCCAACAAGGGTCACGAGCCACCGATCACCCTCGACCGCCAGCACCAGCCCGCCTCGGCGCTCGCCGGGAGGGATGGTCACCGCGATATGTCGGCAGCCGTCAAGGTCCTCGGGCTGCCGTCGAAACAGGCGGGTGGTGTAGTGCACGCCGACGTGGAGTCGCTCCTGGTCGGGCGGCACGTAACCGAGGTCAGTCACCCACCGTGGGGTGCGCGACCTGCGCCCGGTGGCATCCACGACAACGTCTCCGGCCAGGGTGTCCTCAGCGTTCGAGTCCCGCGACAGGAGCCGCACCCCGGTGACTTGGGACCGGTCAGGAGTCGTCAACAACCCGACCGCGTCCTGCTCTTCCCGGAACCGGACTCCGGCCATGGCCTGCACCCGTTCACGAACCACCGACTCGAGGAGGGGGCGGGTCGCGCCGAGTATCTCCAGCCCGGGATCATCGACCAGCAGACACCCGTCTGCGATGCGAAAGCGGAACTCCGTCGCGTCGATGAAATGAGCGTCGCGCCGCCGCAGGTCCTCACCTACCCCAGGGAGTAGCTCCGACAGGGCCGCCCCTCCTCCGGGCAGCAGCAGGTGGGCGTGCTGTCCCTGTGGGACTCCGGCGCGCTGCTCCCCAGACTGGGGCAGGACATCACGGTCGACGATCGTTACCCGATGGAACCGCTCGGCCAGGGCCGCGGCGGCCGCCAAGCCCGCCAGGCTGGCGCCCAACACGATCGCGTGCTCGCCCACATGAGTCATCGCTGCCCTGCCTCTCACCGATCACGGTCGCGAGCTGGCGTGTCTGGTCTCCGCGCATCCCGGTACCGATGTTGAACTCGGTGCCGAGAACTGATTCGCGGTCGCGTTGTTCGCCCAGTTGTCACCCGCGTCGTGTCCGTGCCGGCGACGAT
>Ga0214469_1000003_pt1 | contig 63880 bp, 62 predicted proteins | sample RVTome_10_FD_187340 | JGI IMG/M metagenome (GOLD analysis project Ga0214469, IMG submission 187340) | Soil microbial communities from uranium-contaminated site in the Upper Colorado River Basin, Wyoming, United States - RVT153D57 HiSeq ... | reverse complement strand
GACTTCGCCGTGCGGGCGCTGTCGGGGATCTTCGCGGTGGCATCTCTGCCCCTGGCCTGGATCGCGGGCCGGCGCCTGGCGGGACAGGCGGGGGCCCGCTGGGCGTTGGTGATCGTGGCGCTTTCGCCCTACTCCATCCGCTACGCCACCGAAGCCCGCATGTATTCCCTGGTGATGCTGCTGGTGCTGGCCGGCTACCTGCTGCTCTCCGATGCCCTGATCGAGCCCCGTCCCTGGCGCCTGGCGGCTCTGGCCCTCATCTCGGGTCTCCTGCTGCTCAGCCACTACTGGTCCTTCTACCTGCTGGCTGCGACCGGGTTGGTGCTGTTGGCGCGTTGGTGGTGGCGGCCGCAGCAACGGGCCGGGACCGGCCGCGTGATCCTGGCGGTCGCCGCCGGTGGCCTGCTGTTCCTGCCGTGGCTCCCGGGGTTCCTCTACCAAGCGGCGAACACCGGCACGCCCTGGGGCGAGCCGTTCCGCCCGACGGTGATCGTGGCGACGACGCTCACGGACCTCGGCGGGGAAGAGCTCATCGAGAGCCAACTTTCCGCCGTCATGGTGGTTGTGTTCCTGCTGGTGGCCCTGTTCACCGCCCGATCGGGCGGCCACGAGCTGACGCTCGACCTGCGCACCGTCCCCATCGTCCGCCGCGAGCTGGCAGTCGTGCTGCTTGTCATCGTGCTCGGCTGCCTCGTCGGCTACGTCACCAACGCCACCTACCAGTCCCGCTACGCGGCCGTGATCGTTCCTCTGGTGCTGTTGGCGGTGGCGGTGGGCATCACCCGCATCCCGGGGATCGCCCAGATCCTCGCCGGGGGCGCGTACCTGGCCGTCAGCGTGGCCGGCATCGCGTGGGTCAACTACTACCAGCGGACCGGCGCCGACGTGGTGGGTGACGCGGTGGCCCAGCACGCCGAGCCGGGCGACGTGGTGGTGTATTGCCCGGACCAGCTCGGGCCCGACTACTCGCGCCAGATGCCCGACGGGCTCGTGGAGCTGGCCTACCCCGCTCTGAGCTCGCCCGAGCGGGTTGACTGGGTGGACTATGCCGAGCGGAACCGCGCCGCCGATCCGGGGGTGATCGCCGAGGAGATCCGGGATCGGGCGGGCGGCAACGCCATCTTCCTGGTCTGGATGTCCGACTACCGCACGCTCGGCGATCAATGCGAGCGGTTGCTGGCCGCTCTCGGCACCACCGAGGCGCTCGTCCAACAGGACGGCTCGAAGTACTACGAGCCCGCGTTCCTCCACTGGGGCCCGGCCGTCGGCTGACCGGGGTGTGACGTCAGGCGGTGCCGGCGACGGCCCGGAGCTGGCCCCCGGCCGACTCGCAGCGACGGACCGCGATGAGGTCGGCGGTGCGGAAGCTGGCGACCCTGGTGCTCCAGGAGTCGATGACGGCGCGGCCGTCGCCGCGGCGGAAGAAGGTCGTCATGGGCCCTTCCTGCTGGTAGGCGTCGGCGCCGTCGATCGTCTCGACGCGCGGTTGCCCACCCCCACGGCCGCTCGGGCCGGGATCCCGCAAGGTGACTTCGAACGTCGGCATGCCGGGACGGTACGGCAGGCCGGTTGTGGGATACGAGGGGAGCAAGCCTGTGGATTGGGCAAGTTGTCCACAGGCGGGACCAGATGGCCCGTCGTGCCATGACGTACGTCCTGCTGGCCGTCGTCACACGGCCGTAGTAGAACAACGCTTTCCGTAACCCGTCGCGTTCGTCGGGTGCTGGGGAAACCGACTCGCTTGCCCTCAGGCTCCCGGCGACGAAGCAAATGGAGCTGACAGGTGGGTCGACGCATTCCGATCCGCGTCAAGGTGGCCGCGGCTCTGGCCGTGCCCCTCCTGGCCCTCGTCGTCGGCGCCGCAGTCGGCGTGTCGACCAGCACGTCGCAGGCTCGAACGATCACTCGCCAGGCCGAGCTGGCGACCGCGTCCATCGGCCATGCCGGCCTGATCAACGTCCTGCAGAACGAGCGCAACACGGCGCTCGTCCAGATGCTGGGACTGGGGGCGCTGGTCGAGCTGGAGGAACCCGACGTCGAGGCGTCCCGACAGCGCACCGACCAGGCCCGTGATGGGTTGCAGCGCCACGTCAGCGGCCAGTCGGATCGGCTCTCCGAGGACTGGGCCAACGCCCTCTCGACGCTCGACGACCTGTCCGGGCTGCGGCAAGCGGTTGATGCCGCCGTCGCCAACCCGGGCCCTGCGAACCGCGAGGCGGCCCACGAGGTGTTCGCCGACTACACGGACATGGTGTCGACCATCCGCGATCAGGTCGCCGATGTGCTCGAGCGGCGAGCCGACGACCTACGGTCGCAGGCCGAGGCTCGCCGCCGTTGGTACGTCGGGGCGGCGCTGGCCGCCGTGATCGCCGCGGTGTTGGTCGCCTGGCGGGTCAGCCGTTCGATCACCCGCCCGCTGGGGGCGCTCAGCCACGACGCCCGGTCGATGGCCGAGGAGCAGCTGCCCGGCGCCGTGGCCGAGATCCTCGATGCGCCCCGGGGGCAAGACATCGTGCCCCCCGAGCCGCCCCCGATCACGGTCACGACCAGCGACGAGGTGAGCGACGTGGCCCACGCGCTCGACGACGTCCAGCGCTCCGCGCTCGGGCTGGCGGTCGAGCAGGCGACGCTCCGGCGAACCATCGCCGAGTCGTACGTCAACCTCGGCCGGCGCAACCAGAACCTGCTGAGCCGCTTGCTGGACGCGATCGGTGACCTCGAGCACGGAGAGACCGATCCCGAACGGATCGCCCAACTGCACAAGGTCGACCACCTCGCCACGCGCATGCGGCGCAACGCCGAGTCGCTCCTGGTGCTGAGCCAGGCGGACTTGGGGCCGACCTGGCATCCACCGGTGCGAGTCCTCGACGTGGTGCGGGCGGCGCTCGGGGAGATCGAGAACTACCAGCGAGTCGTGGTCCGCACACTCGACCCGGTGATGATCGTGGGCGGGGTCGCGTCCGACCTGACCCACCTGCTCGCCGAGCTGATCGAGAACGGTGTCAAGCACTCACCACCGCACGAGCTGGTCGAGATCCGAGGACGCACGACGCCGGGCGGCTACTCGCTGGCGGTCATCGACCATGGCCTGGGCATGAGCGCAGCCGACATCGCCCAGGCCAACCAGCGGCTGGCCGGCGCCGAGCCGCCGACCATCGCTCTCTCCAAACACTTGGGCCATTTCGTGGCGGCCGCCCTGGCCGCGCGCAATGGCATCAGCGTTCGACTGCAGGGCTCCGAGGTCGTGGGCATCGCCGCCATCGTCGACCTGCCGGCGGCGGTCGCCGCCGCCACCCCTCCCGATCCCGTGCGCGAGCTGGTTGCGCCATCGGCCCCACCGCCCCCGACCCAACCCGCGGTGCCGCCGCCATTGCTGGCGCAGCCGGACCCCGATGCAGCGGTGCCACCGGGACCGGTCGTGCCGGCTGCATCACCGGTGTCCGTTCCCGCCCCGGCTGCCATTCCGGTGGGTGGCGGCACGCCCGCCGTCACCGCCAGCGGGCTGGCGCGGCGCGTGCGGGGCGCGCAGCACCCCGGAGCGAGCGGTCCGCTTGTGTCGACGGGCCGCTCGCCGTCGATCCGGCCCGCGGCCACGCTCGACGACCACCAGCCGGGCGTCGATCCCGCCGAGATCCAGCGTTTCCTCACTAGCCTGGCTGCCGGCGTGCAGCGCAGCCTGGGCGACACGGGCAGCGAGCGGGACCGAGAATCTCAATAGGGCTGATGGCACTGACCAAAGAGGCGCGCAACTTCAACTGGTTGCTCGGCAACTTCGTGGACGAGACCGCCGGTGTGACCGATGCCGTGGCCGTGTCGTCGGACGGGCTGCTGATCGCCCGCTCGAACACGCTGAGCCAGCAAGAGGGCGACCAGCTCTGCGCCATCATCTCCGGATGCGCCAGTCTGGCCGAGGCCTCCGACCGGCTGCTCACCGGCGAGGGCATCGAGCGGGTCATCGTGGCGATGCACATGGGCTTCCTGTTCGTGTGCTCCATCGCCGACGGCAGTTGCCTCGGCGTGGTCGCGACCCGTGACTGTGACGTGGGCTCGGTCGGCTATCAGGCAACCGAGCTGGTGGCGAAGGCCGGCAAGTTGCTCACGCCGGCGATTCGCGACGAGCTCACGACCTACGCATCGTCTAGCTGACCGCGCCACCGGGGCGCCCGCCGTTCACCCACGCTCACTCGCCCTTCTAGCGCTGGCGGCGCAGGACTACCGTGGGGATGTGAACGGCGAGGCGCAGGCCACGCACCCGACGGCCTACTGGCATCGTCTTCCGGACGGTCGGCTGCAGTGCGACGTCTGCCCCCGTCGCTGTCGCATGCAGGAGGGCCAGCGCGGCATGTGCTTCGTTCGCGGCCGCGTCGACGACCAAGTCGTGCTGCTCACCTACGGGCGGTCTTCCGGTTACTGCATCGATCCGGTCGAGAAGAAGCCGCTCAACCATTACCTGCCCGGAACGTCGGTGCTGTCCTTCGGCACCGCGGGGTGCAACCTCGCATGCCGCTTCTGCCAGAACTGGGACATCTCCAAGTCCAAGGAGATGGACACCCTGGCCGACGCTGCCTCACCCGAGGCGATCGCCGCCGCCGCGGTCGACCTCGGCTGCCGCAGCGTCGCCTTCACGTACAACGACCCGACGATCTTCCTGGAGTACGCCAGCGACGTGGCGGATGCCTGCCACGAGGTGGGCGTCAAGGCCATCGCCGTCACCGCCGGATACATCTGCCCCGAGCCGCGCCGCGACTTCTACGCCCATCTGGATGCCGCCAACGTCGACCTCAAGGGCTTCACCGAGGAGTTCTACAAGCGCGTCTGCGTCGGCCACCTGGAGCCGGTGCTGGAGACCTTGGAGTACCTGCGCCGCGAGACCGACGTGTGGTTCGAGATCACGACGCTGCTGATTCCCGGGCGCAACGACGGCGATGCCGAGCTCGATCAGCTCACGTCCTGGGTGGGCGAGCATCTGGGGCCGGACGTCCCCCTACACTTCACCGCCTTCCACCCCGACTTCAAGATGATGGACGTCCCCCACACGCCGCCCGACACCCTCAGCAGGGCGCGGCAGTGGGGCCTACGCAACGGGCTGCGCTACGTCTACACCGGCAACGTCCACGACCGCGGCGGGTCGAGCACCTGGTGCCCGGGTTGCGGCGCACTGCTCATCGAGCGTGACTGGTATGAGCTCGGGCGCTGGCAGCTGACCGACGACGGCCGGTGCCTCGCCTGTGGTTGGCAGGTGTCGGGGCGCTTCGACGGACCGCCCGGGAGCTGGGGCCGGCGCCGGGTGGGGGTACGACTCTCGGGCAGCCGAGCGTAGGTGTCAGGGAAGGTGGGGGCGGATACGGCGACCGGCTGGGTGCGGGAGCCGGCCGTGGCCGGCCTGTTCTATCCGGCCGATCCCCGCCGGCTGCGGTCGGAGGTGACCGACCACGTGCGCACCGCGGCATCACCGCCCGACCTGGCGCCGCCCAAGGCGGTGATCGCCCCCCACGCCGGCTACCGCTACTCGGGGCCGACGGCCGGTGCCGCCTACCGGGCGCTGGCGCCGTGGCGGGGTCGTGCGCAGCGGGTGGTGCTGGCGGGCCCGGCCCACCGGGTGCCGGTCCCCGGCGTCGGGGTGAGCACCGCCGACGCGTGGCGCACACCCCTGGGGGACATGGCCGTCGACGTCACCGCCTGCCGGGAGCTGGTGGAGCGGGGTGACGCGGTGGAGGCCGACGACGCCCACGGTCCGGAGCACAGCCTCGAGGTCCAGCTGCCCTTCATCCACGAGGTGCTGGGCTCGGTGACCATCGTGCCGCTGGTGGTGGGCCGGGGCAGCGCCGAGTCCACCGGCCGGGTCCTGGAGCAGGTCTGGGGTGGCGACGAGACCGTCGTGGTCGTGTCATCCGACCTCAGCCACTACCTCGACGACGTCAGTGCCCGGGAGCGGGACCAGCGGACGGCGGTCGCGATCCTCGAGGGCCGGTCCGACGACGTCGGCCCCTACGACGCCTGCGGCTGCGTGCCGATCTGCGGCCTGCTCGTCGCGGCTCGCGACCACGGGGTGGTGGCACGCATGCTGGCGGCATCCACGTCGGCGGACACATCGGGCGATGTCGACCGCGTGGTGGGCTACGCCAGCTTCGGGTTCGTGGCCCCGCGGCCGCTTGGCGACGGCGAACGGCGCTGGCTGACCGACCTGGCCCGCCGGGCGATCGAGCACGAGGTGAAGGCGGGAGAGCCTTACCCGCTGGACGACGACGACGTGCCGGAGCGCCTCCGGCCTCCGGGCTGCTCCTTCGTGAGCCTCGATCTGGCCGGTGGGCCGGCCGGCTGCATCGGATCCCTCGAGCCGCAGCGCTCACTGTGGCGCGACGTGGCGCACAACGCCCGGGCGGCGGCGTTCGACGATCCCCGTTACCCTTCGATCGAGCTCGACGACCTGGCGGAGGCCACGCTGACGATCTCCGTGCTGTCGCCCCTCAGCCTGGTCGCGGGCGACCGCGACGAGCTGGAGCGGAGCCTGCGTCCGGGCGTCGATGGCCTCGTGCTATCGGCCGAGGGCCTGCGGGGGACCTTCCTTCCCAGCGTGTGGGGCAAGGTCGACGACGCCAAGGGCTTCCTCGACCTGCTCCTGCGCAAGGCCGGCCTGACCGGTGACTGCTGGCCCGCCGACGCCGTCGTCTGGCGTTACACAACAGACGAGTGGTCCGACTAGTGGTGCGTCACGAGGCCGGTTGGCGGTCGGCGATGCTGCGGGCCCAGGCGTAGTCGGGCTTGCCGGCGGGGGAGCGAACGACGCGCTCGACCCAGCAGAAAGCCTTGGGCACCTTGTAGCCCGCGAGGCTGCGGCGGCAGTGGTCCCGCAGCTCGTCCTCCAGCTCCGGGACCTCGGCACCGGGGCGGAGGGCGACGACGGCCACGATCTCCTGGCCCCAGCGCTCGCTGCGCCGGCTGGTGACGATGGCGTCGGCGACGCCGGGATGGGCGGTGAGGACCTGCTCGACCTCCTCGGCGAACACCTTCTCGCCCCCGGTATTGATGGTCACCGAGTCGCGTCCCAGCAGCTCGATCGTGCCGTCGGCCAGCAGGCGCACCCGGTCGCCCGCCACCGCGTGGCGGACGCCGTCGATCACGGGAAAGGTGGCGGCCGTCTTGGCGGCGTCGCCAAGGTATCCGAGGGGCACGCGGCCGGCCTGGGCCAGCCAGCCGATCTCCTGATCGCCGGGCATCAGGCGCCGGCTGCGGTCCTCCGACAGCACCACGGCATGGTCGCCCGGCCGGAAGGTCGGCTCGGCACCGGCCACCGCCTGGCGACCGGTCTCCGACGACCCGAGGACGTCGACGATGCGCAGCGCCGGGATCCGCTCGAGCAGCCGGGCCTTGACGGCGCTGGACAGCACGGCGCCGCCCGACAGCAGGAACCGCAGATGCGAGAGGTCGTACGGGCGCGCGTCCATCTGGTCGAGCAGCGGCCGGGCAAACGGGTCGCCCACGATCTGCAGGGCCGTCACCCGCTCGCGCTCGCAGGTGGCCAGCACGTCGGCCGGATCGAACCGGGTGGGCCGATCCGGCACGACCACGGTGCCGCCCGAGACGAACGCCGAGATGGCGTTCCAGTGAGCGGCCCCATGCATGAAGGGCGCGGCCGGGAGCGTCCGCAAGTTTGCTCCCCGGCGCGCCGCAGTGGCTACGAGGTCGTCGCTCGTGCCCCTGACTCCGAGGCAGGTGGCGAGGAAGTCGGTCTGCCGCCACAGCACGCCCTTGGGCATCCCGGTCGTGCCGCCCGTGTAGAGGATGTAGCGGTCATCGGGGGACAGGCCGGCCGGCTCGAGTGGACCGGCGGCGGCCAGGGCCGCCTCGTAGTCGGCGGCGCCGTCGAGGAGGGCGGAGCCCGAACCGTCGTCGACCTGGAGGAGCAGCCGGACGGCGGGTAGGTCGGGCAGCACCTCGGCCAGCGTGGATGCGAACGAGGCGTGGTAGATGACGGCCGCCGCATCGCTGTCGCGCAGGACGTAGGCCAGCTCGCTGGCCACGTAGCGGTAGTTGACGTTGATCGCAGCGCACCGGGCCTTCCAGCCGCCCAGCATTCCCTCGAGATACTCGGGACCGTTGTGGAGGTACAGGGCGACGTGGTCGTGGGGCGACTCCCAGGGATCGCCGGCACCCGGACCGGGATCACCTCGCAGGCCCAGCCCGGCGCCGGCCAGGATCCCGGCGAGGCGGCACGTCCGGTCGGTGACCTCACGCCATGTGAGGCGACGGTCGCCGGCCACGACGCACTCGCGCTCGGGTACGACCGCGGCGATCGCCCCGTGGAGCGCAGCCGCGTTGTGGTCGCCGCCGGACGGGTCGTCGCTCACCCGTCGGCGCGCGGCTGCAGCAGCAGGCTCTGGGCCCCCCGGCCCAGCCGTCCGAGCTCGTCGTAGACCGCACTCTCGGCCAGCGCCATGCCCTGGTCGCTGGGAAGGGTGACGGCGTCGAGGCCGATCCACTCGCCCTGTGCTGGCCGGGCCAGGTGCAGGGTGAGGTCGGGGTTGACGAAGATCCAGCGGTCGGGCGGCAGGACCCAGGAGACGCCGTTGCCGAAGTCGGCGGCCGCCGCGGCGCGCTGGACCCCGGTCGGCTCCTCGCCGCCGACGACCGGCCGCCGCAGCCGGAACCAAGCCTTGGCCGGGCCGGGCCGAGCGGCGCCGCCGCCTATGAAGCGCACCTCCATGCCGGTGCGGTGGAAGGCGGGGCGGCTGTCGTCCTCGAAGATGAACGGGCTCTCGACACCGGCCTCGGGCCCCGGCTCCAGGAACGAGTGGTGCCCCTCGCCGGTGGGGAGCTCGTCGCGACGGATGGCCACGGTGTGGGCGCGTACCACCTCCACCTCGAGGTCGCCGGCGCTCAGGGACACGTCGATGCCGATGACCCGGCGACCGGGCCGGGGCACCGCGACGTCGACGGCCAGGGTTTCCAGCGGCACCGGCCGCATCAGCTCCATGGTGAGACGGGTCACGGCAAAGCCGGGACCGGCGGTGTTCTCGGCGGCGCGGGCGACCAGCGCGGCCACGGCGCCGCCATGCTGGTGGCGGGGATCCCAGGGGCCGCGGGTGTGCTCGGTCGGGACGAAGTCGAGGCCGCGTTGGGTGTACAGCGGTTCGCCGGACTCGGCGGGCATCCCCGGAGACTAGTTGGGCGCTCCGGGAGCACCCAGGGGCCACGCGGCCGCCTACCAGCGGCGGGGGGTCAGACCGCCGGCTGCTCGGCGACGCTGACCGAATGCATGACGTCGCCCTGGCTGATCCGCTGGGTCACGTCGACACCCGACGTGACGTAGCCGAACAGGTTGTACGACTTGGCCAGTTTGGGCCGACAGTCGTCGATGCAGATGAAGAACTGCGAGCCGTTGCTGTCGGGGCCAGCGTTGGCCATGGCGACGGCGCCGAGGGTGTACTCGCCCCTGACGGGTTCGTCGGCAAACCGGTAGCCGGGCCCGCCGCGGCCGGAGCCCTCGGGATCACCGCCCTGGATGACGAACTCGGGCACCACCCGATGGAACGTCAGGTTGTCGTAGAAGCCCTGGCGGGCCAGCGCCACGAAGTTGTTGACGGTGACGGGCGCCAGCTGGGGATCGAGCGCCATCACGATGTCGCCCTTGTCAGTGGCGATCGTGACCTCGTAGGTGGCGTTGTCGTCGATCTCGTGGGCGGGAGGAGCGGCCATGCGCGCGTACCCTACCGGCGATGGCTGATGCCCCACGCGACGACGCGCCGGCCGGCTCCTTCGCAGCACCGGGAGACGAACCGCTCGACGCCCGCGAGCGCGCGGAGCTGTGCGACCTCTTCCTGGCGGTCGGGCCCGAAGCTCCGACCCTGTGCCAGGGGTGGTCCACGCTGGATTTGGCCGCCCACCTGGTCATTCGGGAGAACGACCTCCGGTCCGGGCTGGCCATCCTCGGCGGCGAGCGCTTCGCCAAGCTCGAGCACTCCCTGATGGACAACGCCCGGGCCCAGGGCTACGAGCACCTGATCGACCGGTTGCGAGCCGGGCCGCCGCTGGTGCCGTGGCGCCTACCGATGCTGCGCCAGGCCCTCAACCTCGCCGAGTGGTTCGTCCACCATGAGGATGTCCGGCGACCCGCGGGCGAGGGCCCCCGCCGCGACCGCTCGGACCTCGACGACGCGCTGTGGACGATGCTGCGGCGCGCGTCCCGCTTGATGCTGCGAAAGGTCCGGGGGGCGGGTGTGGCACTCGAAGCGCCGGGCTTCGGCGAGGTGCCGGCACGGGGCCCCGGCCCGAGCGTGCGGCTGACCGGCGGCCCCCAGGAGTTGACCCTCTACCTCAACGGCCGCCGGCGCGCGGCGCAGGTCGACATCACCGGCCCCGAGGAGGCCAGGGCCATCGTCGAGAGCGCCCCCCTCGGCTTCTGACCATGCAGGGTCGTCACCTGAGAGGGAGACTGGGACCATGGCGCAGTGGCAGAACTTCGCCGAGGCCGTTCCGGCCTTGGCCGCCTTCGGGTTGTCCTGTCTCGAGCGTCCTCCCCGGGTGTCGTACCTGGGCACGCTGGGGGCGGACGGCTTGCCACGCGTCCATCCGGTCACGCCCATCCTCGGCGACGGGCGGCTGTTCGTGTTCATGGAACCCTCGTCGCCCAAGGGCCACGACCTGCGCGAACGGCGGGTGTTCGCCCTGCACAACGGCGTGCCCGACGGCGACGGCACGGGTGGGGAGTTCTTCGTCCGCGGTCTCGCCCAGACGGTGGACGACCCGGCCCTTCGGGTGAGCGCCGCCGCAGCCGCGAGCTACCAGCCCGCCGACCGCTACGTGCTGTTCGAGCTCACCGTGTCCGAGGCGCGGTGCAACGGCTACGGCGACGTGGCATTGCCGGATCCGCGGAGCTGGCGGGACCCGGAGGCCGGGAGGCCCAGCGGCTAGGGCGTTCCGAAGGGCCGCCCGCGTGGGAATTTGTTGCTGGGTCGCAGCTCAACAGCTGGGCCTCCCAGCAGTGCTGACCACGGTAAGCCATGAGAACGGGCGTTTCCGCTCATGCTCCAAGGCCCGAAGCCCATCGGGCTCCCGGGCCGGGAGGCGGTCGAGAACCGACTGACCGACGATCGATCGGTGGCGGGCTGTCAACGGCGGCGGGCGATGGTGAGCCCGTCGAAGGCGGGGAGCACGACCACGTCGACGCGGTCGTCCGCGGCCACGCGGTCGTTGAAGTCGCGGATGGCACGTGTGTCCTCGTCCCCGTCGTCGTCGGCCACGCGGCCGGACCACAGGACGTTGTCGGCCAACAGGACGCCACCCGGGCGGACCCGGCGCGCGAGCTCGTCCCAATAGTCCCAGTAGCCGGTCTTGTCGGCGTCGATGAAGGCCAGGTCGACCGTGCGCTGGGTCGGCAGCGACCGCAGCGTCTCGATCGCGGGCGCGATGCGCAGCTCGATGCGCTCGGCCACCCCGGCGCGTGCCCACGCCTTGCGTGCCAGCGCGGTCCACTCCTCGCTCACGTCGCAGCACAGCAGCGTGCCGTCGACCGCCAGGCCACGGGCGATGCACAGCGACGAGTACCCGGTGAAGGTGCCCACCTCGACGGCGCGGCCGGCACCGACCAGCCGGGCGAACAGCGTGAGCAGCTGGCCCTCGTCGGGCCCGATCTGCATGCTCGCCACCGGGCCCAGGGCCGTGGTCTCCTCCCGTAGGTCGGAGAGAACCGGGTCCTCGGGCCACGAGCCGTGCGCGACCGCGTAGTCGACCAACTCGCTGGTCACCGTGAGGGCCCTGACGTCAGCCATCGGCCCCGACGCTACGCCGTGGCAGAGTGGGGCGGTGAACGAGCGCGTGACCGTGGCGATCGACGGGGGCGTGGCCGATGTGCGGCTGAACCGGCCCGACAAGCTCAACGCCCTCGACACCGACATGTTCGTCGCAATCGTCGACGCCGGAGCTCGGCTGGCGGTCGAACCGTCGGTGCGGGCGGTGGTGCTGTCGGGAGAGGGTCGGTCGTTCTCGGCCGGCCTCGACTTCTCGGGGTTCCAAGCCATGGCCGACGGCGCCCGGGCCACGGGCGATGGTGGGACCAGCGCGGGCGACGGCACCCGCCTCCGGACCATCGGCGCCACCGACGGCCGCATCACCCACCTGGCCCAGCAGGCGGCCCACTGCTGGTCCGTGGTCCCCGCGCCGGTGATCGCCGCCATCTGGGGCCACTGCCTGGGCGGCGGCCTGCAGATCGCACTCGGCGCCGACCTACGGATCGTCCACCCGGACGCCACGCTCTCGGTGCTGGAGATCCGCTGGGGGCTGTCGCCCGACATGACCGGTACCGCGACCCTGCCCCGGTTGGTCGGAGCGGACGTTGCCAAGGAGCTGGCCTGGACCGGCCGCGCTGTCAGTGGCGAGGAGGCGGCCCGGATCGGGCTCGCCACCCGCGCGAGCGGCACGCCGCTGGAAGACGCCCGGGCCCTGGCCCATGAGATCGCCGCCAGGAACCCGCACGCGATCCGTGGCATCAAGCGCCTCGTCGAGCAGTCGGGCCGGGTGCCGCTGGCCCAGCAGTACGCCGACGAGCGCGAGGTGATCGGATCGCTCGTGAGCACCCCCAACCAGGTGGAGGCGGTCACCGCCTACTTCGAGAAGCGCGATCCCACCTTCACCGATCCCGGCTGAGGGTTCCCCGCGTTCGATCAGCTCACCAGGCCGTGGGCCTGCAGGATGGTGATCGCCCGCACCGTGGCGTAGCTGCGCCATTCGCGTTCCGCCCCCGGCGACGCCGAGACGAAGTCGACCGTCCAGCCGCCGTCGGGCCGCTGCTCGCCGGCCAGCTGTTCCAGGTCGGCCGCCACCGCATCGGCGGCGAACAGGTCGCGTAGGGGCCGGTTCGGCACGGGCGTGAAGTCCAGGGGCCGGAGCTTCTCGTCGGCCGCCCCGCCAGGCACCGGCAGCGCCCCGGACGGCGGGATCATCCCGGCCAGCCGCTGCATGTGTTCGGCGGCCTCCGGCCGGTCGTCCGCGATGGCGTCGAGGAACCACAGGGCGAACCGCAGCTCCAACACGAACACGGTCTCTGGTGCATCGATGGCCGCGATCCGGTCCAGGCAGTAGCGGGTCGCGCCCGCCAGCCACGGGTGCTCGGCGATCGCCCGGTCGCCACGCCCGGCGCGATGGGCGAGGGCGGTGACGGCTGCCGTGATCTGGAGGGACGAGGTCGTGGTGTCGGCCTCGGTCCACACCGGCGAGGAGCCGGTGGGGTCGTCGATGGGCAGGACGAACGGCAGTCCGCCATCGGGGCGTGTCACCGTCGCCAGCCAGTCGCACAGCTCGACGGCGTGGGGCGACGTGGCCGGTGCGACTTCCTCGATCACCTCGAAGGCGTGCAGCGCCCCCGCCGGGTGGCTGCCGGACGCCCGCAGGTCGGGCTCCAGGGACCAGCCGTAGCCGCCGTCGGGGTTGCGGTACGCGTCCAGCGCCCGCAGCACCCGGTCGGGATCACCGGCGCCCATCAGCAGGTCGGATCGGTAGCGGTCCAGCAGGCGGCCCTGGCTCACCAGGAAGGCCCTGGCTGCGTTGATGTCTGCGTCCATGAGGTCATCGTGACGCCCGGTGCGGCCGATGTATTGAACGTTTCGGACGCAGCCGCGGCGGCGTTCAGTAGCCGACGGCGGCGCCGTCCAGCGCCCGGGGATCCGCCACGCCGGCGAGCCCCTCGTGTGCCACCTCGATCACCTGGGCATGGCCGAAGCCGTGGTCGACCGGGTTGGGGCTGCGCCGGACCTCGTGACCGCGCGTCGCCAATCCCTCCGCCCAACCGCTCTCCGCGTGGGCCTCGATCGCGAGGTACCCGGGGCCGTCCCCGTCCCAGGTGCGGAAGCTCCCGGCGCCGCCCAGGACCCAGCGGGGCGCGGCCACGGCCCGGCCGGGCGGCTCGCCGTGCCGCAGTAGGCGGGCCAACAGCTGGAGCAGCACCTGCGGCTGGCTATCGCCCCCCATGGTGCCCAGCACGGTGCGCAGCGACCCGTCGGTCCCGGTCACCAGCGCCGGCGCCAGGGTGTGCGGCGGCCGGCGTCCCGGTGCCAGCTCTGCGGGATGGCCGGCCTCGAGCGAGAACCCGATGCCGCGATCGTGCAGGAACACGCGGGTGGCGGGCTCGACGATGCGGGCACCCCACGCCGAGGCGTTCGACTGGATCAGCGTCACACCCATCCGCTCGCCGTCGACCGCGCAGCAGACGGTGGTGCCCCCGGCCGAGGCCAGGGGCGGCTGGCCACCACGCCTCCGGGGGTCGATGACCGCGCGGCGGGGCGCCAGCCGCGCGGGCGCCAGCAGGGCGTTGCCGTCGGCGCCCTCGAACAGCACTGCGCCCCGATCGGAGCCGGCCATGCGGGCGGCTTCGGCGAGGAGATGGGGCCAGGCGGCATCGTCGGGATCGTCGGGCAGGGGCAGGCCCCCGGAGATCCAGGCGCCGGCCAGCGTCAGGTAGCCCTGCGAGGGGGGCGGCGTGGTCCACACGTCGTGGCCCCACGCGGTGACCTTTAGCGGTGTGACCCACTCGGCTTGCGTGCGGTCCAGGTCCTCGGGAGCGAACAGCCCGGCACCGAGCTTCATCAACCCGTCGCCGAAGGCCCCGAGGTAGAAGGCGTCTCGACCGCCGGACGCGAGCGCGTCGAGCGCTGCGGCCACCCCCGGTCGGCGGACCAGCGCGCCCGCCGCCAGTCGCGTGCCATCGGCCGCCGCGGCTCGGTAGTCGTCCGCTCCGTCGACCTGGAGGATGTCGCGCACGGTGTACGCGAGCAGCCGAGAGGCGGGGAACCCGCGGTCGGCGTAGCCGATCGCCGACTCCAGGACGCGGGCGAGCGGCAGGCGGCCGAAGCGCCCGTGCAGGTCGATCCAGCCGTCGACGCAGCCCGGTACCGTCACCGCCCGGACGTCGCCGTGGAGGGGGAGACGGTGGAGACCTTGCTGCCGTGGCCCCCCGGCGTCGGCGCCCGAACCGGCGCGTCCGGCGGCGCACAGAGCGGCCACGGGTTGGCCGGGCCGATGGACCAGGGCGAACAGGTCACCCCCCAGGCCGCACTGATGCTGGTTGGTCACCGCCAGGACCGCGCCCGCCGCCACGGCGGCGTCGACGGCGCTGCCGCCGGCCCGCAGCGCCGCGACTCCCGCCGACGACGCCAGGTTGTCGGCCGCCGCCACCATCCCGACCGGCGCGCGGGTGGTGGTGCCGACGGCGACGCTCGCCAGGCCGGGGCTGGTAGGCATGGGCCCGGTTCTAGTGCGCGTCAGCGAACGTTGCGCCTCCAGCCGGCCTCCCAGCCAGGAGCGCCCCGAAGAACGCCATCGCCCGGTCGGCGTCGCCGACCAGCAAGTGAACTATGGCAAGGTCACCGTGCCCTGCGGTCGGTGGGACACCAACAACGCCGGCTCCCGTCATGCAATCGCTCGCTCATAGACGCTGACGTGGCGCCAGCTGGCGGCCGTGTACGGTTCACCGTTCCAACCTCCCCATCTCTCGCGAAGTCGAAGGCCGGCGATGCGAGCCATGAGGTCGAACTCCGGCGGGTGTGCCAAGCGCAGGCTGATCGGGTTCAGGATGAGGCCGTCGGTCCCGATGCGAACGTGGTTCTCGTCGAGGATCTGCGTGACGGGGTCGTATCGGCAAACGTCCAGCACGACATGGTCGACCCCGACGTGCTCGGCGTCGACGAACTGGTGGCCTGGCTGTGAGGGAGCGGTCGGCACCCGGCACTCGAGGACGAACACGCCATCGTCGGTCAGATGACGGGCGGCGTTCTCGAAGCACCGGACCTGGTCATCCTGCGTGAGCAGATTGCCGATCGTGTTGTACACCAGGTAGACGAGCCCGTAGGTGCGTCCGGTGGTGACGCGGGACATGTCGCCCATGGTCACCTCGACGTTGCTCCCGTTCGGCTTCTCGCGCATCCGGTCGACCATGTGGCGGGACATCTCGATGCCGTCCACGCGCACGCCGGCGGCCGTGAGCGGTAAGGCAATACGGCCGGTGCCCACTGCGAACTCCAAGGCGTCCCGCTGACCGGCGAGCTGTGCGAGGTACTCGACGGTCTGCTCCTCGTCACCCCGGTTGCCGACGGCGTCGTAGCGCTTCGACACGTCATATCCGAAGCTCGTCCTGGGGTCGAAGCCCTCGATGTCATGTTCCTTTCACGGCGAGCGCACACCGGACGGGCTACCCGCCCTATCGCCTCCGACGCCAACGCGAAAGCGGTGATGGTCGGCCACGACGGTCACCGTGGCTGGGTGTACTACCTCGCGGTGAAGCGGGGGAACCGCAGGCACGGACTGGGTCGCCGCATGATGCAGGAGGCGGAGGCATGGCTCCGGGAGCGCGGGGTCATGAAGCTGAACCTGATGGTCCGCGACGGCAACGCAGAGGCGCTCGGCTTCTACCAGCAGCTCGGCTACGAAGATGCTCACGCCACGGTTCTCGCCCGCTGGCTCGTCGACTCTGCGTAGCAGCAGGTCGCGGTAACGCTCAGCCACCGGTGGGGATGACACCTCCGACGCCGGCGCGCGCGGAACTTGTTAGCGAGTAGCCCGATCCCCGACGATGCTCTGCCGCATGGCGGAGTCCCGCTTCGACGATTGGATCGCCGAGCGCTACGACGTCTTGTGGCGCAACGCCTCCGCCCACCTGGAGCCCGGCGGCTCCTTCGTCATCGAGAACTACATCCCGGAGCTGCGACGGGGAACTCAAGACGTTCTCGTCCCCGCACCGCTATGTCTGGCCGTCCGAGCTGGACCTCATGGCACGACTCGCCGGAATGGCCCTGCGGGAGCGCTGGAGCAACTGGCACCGCGCGCGCTTCACGAGCGAGAGCCGCAGCCACGTCTCCGTGTGGCTGAAGCCGACGTAGAGCGGGTGAGCCTGGACCTCCGCGGCGCTCCCGGCCATCTCGAGTGGCTCGAGGGCGAGGGCTGGGGGTGACTCGCCGGCCGCGACCTCGCTCAGGGGTCGACGAGTGCGCCCGCGTTGCGCCAGGCGGCCTCGATCGCGTCCAGACGGGGCGTGGCGCTCTGACGGAGCCGGCCCGCGACCCCGGTGACCAGCGCGTTGGCCAACGTCAGCGTGCCGACGTGGCTGTCGAACGGGCCCGCGCCCTCGGCCGACACCGTGAAGCTCACCGCAGCTCGCGCCGCGAGCGGGGACAGCGGGCTGTCGGTCACCGCCACCAGCGTGGCGCCCGCGCCGACGGCCCGGGTCACGTGGTCGACCACCCAACGCTCGTATCGCCGGAGGTCGATCGCGACCACCACCGTCTCTGCGGTGACGCCGGCCAGCTGGCGGGCGACCATCACGTCGGACCCGCCGACCTGCACCACGTCGTCGCGGACCAGCGACAGCGCCGCCGCCAGCATCGCCCCGACCCCGGCCTCGGCGTCGCCTGCCAGCACCCGCACCGGCCGCCCGCGGTCCGCCAACAGGGCGACCGCCTGCTCGAACGCCTCCGGGTCGACGGCCGCCAGGGTGCGGTCCACGTTGTCCAGCTCGGCCCGCAGCGTCCGGGACACGACATCGGAGCCGCGTTCGTCGCGGATGCGTTCGACAGCGGGCCGCAGCTGCTGGCCGATCGCTCCCTGCACGGCCGCCTGCAGCCCCGAGTAGCCGGCGTAGCCCAGCCGGGTCGACAGCCTCACCACCGACGCACCGGACGTTCCGGCCCGCTCGGCCACCCGGGCGACCGTGCCGAAGGCGACGCACTCCGGGTCGCGCAACACCACCTCGGCCACCCGCCGCTCGGCCGGGGACAGCAGCTCGCGGTGCTGCTCGATGCGGTCGGCGGCCTCGCTCATGGCACGGATGATACGGTCGGCGGCAAGCCTGAAATGTACGTAACGGGCGGATCCCGCGTTCTCAGGACGACTTCAGGAGGACCATGGACACGTTCCGATCGGTGAACCCTGCCCATCCCGACGACGTGGTGGGCGAGTACCCGACCCACGGTCCGGGCGATGTCGACGCGACCGTGGCCCGGGCTGCGGCCGCGCAGCGCGATTGGGCGCGGATCCCCGCGCCGGCCCGGGCGGAGATCGTGGCTGCCGCCGCGGCCGTGATCGCCCGCAACAAGGAGGCGATGACGACGCTGGTGAGCCGCGAGGCGGGCAAGGTGCTGGTCGAGGCGGGCGGCGATGTGCAGGAAGCCATCGACATGGCGCACTTCGTGGCCGGTCAGGGGCGCTCGGCCTGGGGTGAGACCGTGCCCTCCGAACTGGGGGACAAGCTGTGCTGGACCACCCGCCAGCCGGTCGGGGTCGTGGGGATGATCACGCCGTGGAACTTCCCTGTGGCCATCCCGTCGTGGAAGATCTTCCCGGCCGTGCTGGCCGGCAACGGCGTCGTGATCAAGCCGTCTGAGCACGCACCTGCGTGCTGCGAGGCGTTCGTCGCCGCCTGCACCGAGGCCGGCGTGCCCGCCGATCTCGTGCAGGTGGTGCACGGCTTCGCCGAGCCTGCGGCTGCCCTGGCGATGCACCCCGGCGTCCAGGCCATCAGCTTCACCGGATCGGTGCCGACCGGGCGCAAGGTAGCGGCCGCGGCCATGGAGACCGGTCCCCGCCTCGTGTCGCTCGAGCTCGGCGGCAAGAACGCCATGGTCGTCCGACCCGACGCCGACCTCGACCTGGCTGTGGATGGCGCCATCTTCGGGGCATTCGGGACGTCGGGTCAGCGCTGTACGTCGACGTCGCGCCTGATCGCCCATCCCGACGTGGCGGGCGAGCTGGTCGACCGCATCGTCAAGCGGGCCGGCGAGCTCCGCCTGGGCGACCCCCAGGACCCGGCGGTCGATGTGGGCCCGGTGATCAACGCCTCCTCGGCCGAGCGCATCGCCGGCATGGTGGCGGGCGCCGTCGACGAGGGTGCGACGGTGGCGTGCGGCGGGCGGCCGCTGGACGTCGCCGGCTGCGGCGGAGCGTTCTTCGCCCCCACTGTGCTGACCGGCGTCCGCCCCGAGCACCGCGTCGCCCGTGAGGAGGTGTTCGGGCCGGTGCTCGCCGTGCTCGAGGTGGCCGACCTCGACGAGGCCCTCGGCGTGGTGAACAGCGTGGAGTACGGGCTGTCGGCCGCGATCTACACCCGCGACATCAACGCCGCGCTACGGGCGGTCGACCGCATCGACACCGGCATCGTCTACGTCAACGCGCCCACCATCGGCGCCGAGATCCCGCTTCCGTTCGGTGGCACCAAGCACACCGGCAACGGCTTCCGTGAGGCAGGCACCCGGGGCATCGAGCAGTTCAGCCAGCTGAAGACCGTGTACGTCGACTACTCGGGCCGGCTGCAGAAGGCGCAGATCGACACGCACCCGCTGGAGGACCAGGCGTGACCTCGCCCACCGAAACGGCGGCGCCGGCGACCACCCCCGTGAGCGACGGATCCGCCACCGCCGCCTGGCTCGCCCGCGACCACGAGGCACTGGCGGGCGTGCTGCCCCGCTACTACGACATCGTCGCCGAGCGGGGCGAGGGATCGTGGATCGTCGACGTCGAGGGCCGGCGGTTCCTGGACCTCGGCGCCGGCATCGCCGTCAACGCCACCGGCCACTGCCACCCATGGGTGGTCGACGCCGTCGTCGACCAGGCCCGGACGCTGCTGCACACCTCGGTCGTGGTGCACCACCGCCGCAACGTCGAGCTCGCCGAGCGCCTGGGCGCCCTGTGCCCGTTCCTGGACGAGCCGCAGGTGTTCTTCTGCAACTCCGGGGCCGAAGCGGTCGACGGCGCGCTGAAGCTGGCGCGAAAGACCACCGGCCGGCCAGGCGTGATCGCCTTCCGGCGGGCGTTCCACGGCCGCACTCTGGCCGCCACCACGCTGACCACCGCCAAGGGGCGCTACCGCGAGGGGTACGAGCCCCTCGTCCCCGGCGTCTACCACGCTCCCTACTGCATCCCCCACGAGAACGAGAGTGCCGAGGCCGCCGTGGGGGCGGCGCTCGACGAGCTCGACCGCGTCTTCGCCCTCCAGGCGCCGCCCGGCAACGTGGGGGCGATGGTCGTGGAGCCGGTGCTGGGCGAGGGCGGCTATGTGGCCCCTCCCCGGGAGTGGCTCCAGGGCCTCCGCGATCGCTGCGACGAGCACGGCATCCTGCTCGTGTTCGACGAGGTGCAGTGCGGCGTCGGCCGCACGGGTCGACCCTTCGCCGCCGAGACCTACGGCGTGGCACCGGACGTCCTGCTGTTCGCCAAGGGCATCGCCTCCGGGCTGCCGCTGGGGGGCATCGTCGCCGGGCGGCGCCTGCTGGAACGCTGGCCCACCGGCACCCACGGCTCGACCTTCGGCGGCAACCCGGTGGCCTGCGCCGCGGCCGCCGCCACGCTCGACGTGCTCGAGCGCGAGGACTGCTACCGGCGGGCCACCGACCTCGGCGCCGGCGCACTGGAGCGGCTGCGGCGCGAGGTCGGGTCCCACCCGAGCGTGCGGGACATCCGGGGCATCGGCCTCATGATCGGCGTCGAGCTGGCCGACAAGGCGGTCACCCAGCAGGTGGCCGCCCGCTGCCTCGCCGCCGGCGTGATCGTGCTGTCCTGTGGCCCGGACGAGAACGTCCTGCGGCTCGCCCCGCCGCTGACCATCTCAGACGACGAGCTGGCGCGGGGGCTCGACGTCCTGTGCGAGGCGATCGCGGCCAGCGGCTGAGACCGCCGTGGTCACCGCCACCAATCCCGCGGCAGGAATCGTCAGAACGCCAATAGGTCCCGCAGGGCGGGCAACAGCCGGCGGTCTGCCGACCAGACGGCCTCCAGCGTGGGCGCGAACGGTATGGGGGTGTCGAGCCCGCCGACCCGACGGACCGGCGCGTCGAGGTCCATGAACGCCTCGTCGGCGATCGTCGCGGCGATCTCCGCCCCCAGCCCCCCGGTCAGGCCCGCCTCGTGCAGCACCAGCACCCGCGACGTTCGTCGCACCGAGTCGAGCACCAGGTCGCGGTCCCAGGGGCGGAGCGAGCGCAGGTCGATCACCTCGACCTCACCGGCGCCCTCGGCCGCCGAGGCGTCGGCGGCGGAGGCGGCCCAGTCGACCCCGGCGCCGTAGGTCACGATTGTGGCGTCCGTGCCCGACCGGGCGATGCGGGCCGCGCCGATGGGCACGACGTGATGCCCCTCAGGCACGCGGCCCCGAACGCTGCGGTACAGGCGCTTGTGCTCGAGGACGAGCACGGGATTGCCGTCGTCCAGCGCCGCCAGCAACAAGCCCTTGGCGTCGTCGGCGGTGGCCGGCGCGACCACCTTGAGGCCCGGGACGTGGCAGAACCAGGCCTCGACGTTCTGGGAGTGGAAGGGCCCGGCGCCGAGGCCCCCGCCCACCGGCAGGCGAACCACCAGGGGCACGGCGGCGTTCCACCGGTAGCGGGTGCTGGCCACGTTGTTGACGAGCTGGTTGAACCCGCACGTCACGAAGTCACCGAACTGCATCTCCACCACGGGCCGGAAGCCGGCGAGCGCCAACCCGAGCGCGGCGCCGATGGCACCCGACTCGATGATCGGCGTGTTGCGCACCCGTTCGGCGCCGAACTCGTCGACCAGGCCCTCGGTCGCCTTGAACACGCCGCCGTAGCCAGCGATGTCCTGCCCCAGCAGCACCACCCGGTCGTCCGCGGCCAGCGCCACCCGCAGGGCGTCACGCACGGCGTCGACGTAGCGCATGTCGGCGGCGCTGGCATCCGGAGAATCGGGACCGGACTCGGCGGGGGCGCGGCGGAGCGGAGCCGGCGCCGCGTACACGCGCGCGCGCTCATCGTCCTCGTTCGTAGCCGGCGCCGGTGCCGCCAGGGCACCGGACACGAGGTTCTCGACCTCGAACCGCAGCTCCTCACGGAGCACGGCGCGCTCCGCTGCCGGCAGCAGGCCGCGCCCGTCGAGCCGGGCCTCGAGGCGCTCGATCGGATCGCGCGCCACCCATGCCGCGATCTCCGCCGCGGGCACGTAGTCGTTCCCGGACGCCTCTTCGTGGCCGCGCATGCGGAACGTCTTGCATTCGAGCAGGGTCGGGCCCTTGCCAGTCCGGCCCCGGGCCGCCGCCCGCTCGCAGGCGTCGCGAACCGCCAGCACGTCGTTGCCGTCCACCAGCTCGCCGGGCATGCCGTAGCCGGCGGCGCGGTCGACGAGGTCGACGCACGCGTACTGGTCGCTCACCGGTGTCGACAGTCCCCACTGGTTGTTCTCGATGACGAACAGCACCGGCAGCTTCCAGACCGCAGCGAGGTTCATGGCCTCGTGGACGTCGCCCTCGCTGCTGGCGCCGTCGCCGGTCAGCACCGCCGCCACTCGATCCTCGCCCCGCAGGCGGGCGGCCAGGGCCAGCCCGGTAGCCACCGGGACCATCGCTCCGAGGTGACTGATCATCCCGACGACGTGGTGGTCGAGGTCGCCGAAGTGGAAGGTCCGGTCGCGGCCGCCCGTGAGCGGACCCTCACGGCCCAGGAGCTGCCGGAGGAGCACGTCCAGGTCGAAGTTCCGGCCGGTGAACACACCCAGGTTGCGGTGGGCGGGCAGGATCCAGTCGTCCTGGCGCAGCGCCGCCACCAGGCCCACTGACACGGCCTCCTGGCCGATGCCGGAGAACCACTTGCTGAGCTGCCCGCGGCGCAGCAGGGCCAGCATCTTTTCCTCGATGACCCGGGGGAGCAGCAGCGCGCGGTACAGCGCCCGCATCTCCTCGTCGGTCGGTCCCTCGGGAGCACGGCCCGTGGTGGGCGCGTCCAGTTCCGTCACGGGGACCAGTGTCGCATTGTCGCGTCGCCGGTCACTGGACGATCAGTCGACCCAGCTGTCCCGGGCTTCGAGGACCGCCTTCAGCACGTCGGGCCGGTCGGTCATGATGCCGTCGACACCGAGGTCGAACAGCCGGTGCATCTCGGCGGCATCGTTGATCGTCCACACGTGCACCTGGAGGTCGCGGCGGTGGGCGGCGGCCACGAACCGTCCGGTCACGAGCGTCACCGGTCCATGCCTCACCGGGACCTGCACGCACGCCGCCGAGAACCGACGGCCGGGCACGCCCCGCGAGGCCAGCACCAGCCGCCGCACCTGGCGCGGGCCCATGGAGGTGCAGATCCTGTCGCCAAGGGCCGAGCGGACGCGGGCCAGGCGGGCGTCCGAGAACGCCCCGATGCACACGCGGTCGACGCTGTCGGTGCGACGGATCAGCTCGACGAGCGGGTCGACCGCCGCGTCGTGCTTGGGGTCGATGTTGATCCGGACGTCGGGCCAGGCGGTTAGGACCTCCTCCAGCAGCGGGATCTCGTGACGCTCCCTGACCCGCGCCGCCCGCACCTCGGCCCACGGCAGGTCGCAGATGGCGCCCGCGCGGTCGGTCAGGCGGTCGAGGTTGTCGTCGTGGAAGGCGACGAGCACGCCGTCGGCGGTGGCATGGGTGTCGGTCTCCAGGTAGCGGTAGCCGAGGGCGACGGCGGCCTCAAACGACTCCATGGTGTTCTCGCCGGTCGCCCCGTCGAAGTGGGCGCCCTGGTGGGCGAAGGCGAGCGGGCCCGGCCAGTCGAGGAAGGGGAAGCGAGCCATAGACGGCCGGGACGGTAGCTTCAAATGACATGAGCGAGCTGATCGCCGTGCCCATCGGTGACGAACGGGTGACCGCCGATGACATGATGGTGGTGACCTCGCCCTACGACGGTGCGGAGATCGGCCGGGTGCCGGCGTGCGGCGCCGCCCATGTCGACCGGGCCGTGGCGGCGGCGAAGGCGCGCCTGGCGGAGCCCCTGCCGGCGCACGAGCGGGCGGCGATCCTCGACCGGGCGGCGATCCTGCTGGCCGAGCGCCAGGAGGACTTCGCCCGCACGATTGCCCAGGAGGCGGCCAAACCCATACGCACGGCCCGCATCGAGGCCGGCCGGGCAGTCGACACCTTCCGCTTCAGCGCCGTCGAGGCCCGCAGCCTCACGGGCGAGATGGTCCCCATCGACGCCAGCGTCCCGGGGACCGGCAAGCTCGCCTTCACCTTGCGGGTGCCCGTCGGTGTGGTGGGTGCCATCAGCCCGTTCAACTTTCCCCTCAACCTCGTGAGCCACAAGCTGGCGCCCGCCATCGCCGCCGGCTGCCCCGTGGTGCTGAAGCCCGCCAGCCAGACGCCGCTGTCGGCGCTGGCGCTGGCAGGCATGCTGCTCGACGAGTGCGGCCTGCCGGCGGGCTGGCTCAATGTTGTGACCGGGTCGGGCCGAGCCGTGGGCGACCCGCTCGTCACCCACGATGACGTGGCCCTGATCACCTTCACCGGCTCGCCCGAGGTGGGCTGGGGCATCAGGGAGCGGGCACCCCGCAAGAAGGTCAACCTCGAGCTCGGCAACAACAGCCCCGTGATCATCGAGCCGGACGGCGACTGGCGCGGCGCGGCGTCCAAGCTCAAGGTCGCCGGCTTCAGCCACGCCGGCCAGTCGTGCATCTCGGCGCAGCGCCTGCTCGTGCACCGCTCGATCCACGACCAGTTCGTGGCGGCACTGGCCGACGAGGTGGCCACGCTGGTGGTGGGGCCGCCGCTCGACGAGGACACCGACGTGTCGGCGCTGATCTCCTCCGGCGACACCGAGCGTGTCAAGGGCTGGATCGACGACGCCGTCGCCGCGGGGGCCAAGGTGGCCGTGGGCGGCGACGTCGGCGACGACGGCGTGCTCCGACCCACAGTGCTCACCGAGGTGACGCCCGACATGAAGGTGTGTGCCACCGAGGTGTTCGGCCCGGTGGTCAGTGTGGCGGCATACGACGATCTCGACGAGGCGCTGGCGCTGGCCAACGACACCCGGTACGGGCTGCAGGCCGCCATATTCACCGCCCGCATCGACGCCGCGCTGGCGGCCGCGCGCCGGCTCGACTTCGGCGGCGTGATGATCAACGAGGTGCCGACGTGGAGGGCGGACCAGCAGCCGTACGGCGGCGTGCGCGACAGCGGCAACACGCGCGAGGGCCCCCGCTACGCGGTCCGGGAGATGACCGAGCACCGCCTGGTCGTCATCCAGCCGTGAGTGAAGCCGAGCCCGGCGGCCCCAACCGGGTGTGGACGGTCGACGAGGCCAACGCCGCACTGGGCTGGGTGAGCGACGTGGTGGCCCGGGCGCAGGGCCTCTGGGACGACTACCGGTTCCGCACCGTCCACCGGGCCCGTCTGGCACGCCAGAACGGGCATGGGCTGGTCCCGGCTGATCCCAGTCCCATCCAGTCGTGCATCGACGAGCTGGCGGCAGCGGGGATCGTCCTGCGGGACATCGAGCGGCGCATCATCGACTTCCCCGCCCGGGCGCCGAGCGGGCGGTGGTACTGGCTCTGCTGGCTGGCCGGCGAGGACGCCGTCGAGTGGTGGCACTGGCCGGAGGACGGCTTCGGGGGCCGCACCCGCCTCGACGACCCGCCCACCTAGATACTTCGACCTGAAGAAGTAGCTGTGTCGTAGGCGGCACCCGGGGCGTCCGGCGCCGCGCCGACGGGGACCGATGAGTTCCCCGTCTGCCGTTCGTCGTGGTGGCCATGAAGCGCGCCGTCGAGTTGTTCGCCCTGGAGACTCGGTCGTCACGGTCGCCCCTGGTCGAGGAGACGTGGCAGACCCGGAGCGAACCCGAGGGGTCGTTCATCTCGGTGGCGGCGACCCACTGGGAGATGGTCGTCACGCGGCAGCGGGGCGCGGCCCGGGTGACCGTGCGGGGACCGGAAACGAGGGCGACGACCGTGCCGATCCCGCAGGACGCCGAGTTCTTCGGCATCCAGTTCAGCATCGGCACGTTCATGCCCGGCCTGCCGCCGGGCCTGCTGGTGGACCGGACGGTGACGTTGCCCACGGCGACGAGCAGGTCGTTCTGGCTCGACGGGTCCGCCTGGGAGCTCCCGGACCCGGACACCGCCGACGTCTTCGTCGACAGGCTCATGCGCGCGGGCCTGCTGGTGCACGACCCGATCGTGGCCGAGGCCCTGCACGGGGACGTCGAGGGCTTCTCCACCCGCTCGCTGGAACGGCGGGTGGCGTGGGCGACGGGGCTGAGCCGGGGGGTCATGGGGCGGATCCGGCGGGCCGAGCGGGCGGTCGAGCTGCTGTCCCGGGGCGTGCCCGCGTCCGAGGTGGCGCGCCGGACGGGGTACGCCGACCAGCCACACCTGACCAGGTCGCTCAGGCGCTTCGTCGGGCAGACGCCCTCGCAGATCGGCAGCAAGGCGCCGGGCGGATAGTTGTCGCTGGCGTTCAAGACAGCGGCACCCGCGGGGGCTAGACCCCATCCGATGCGGCAGCTGATCAACTCCACGTACATCACGCTCGACGGCGTCGTCGAGGGCCCTCACCTGTGGCCCCCGCTGAAGGCCGGGTCCTCCGGCGAAGGCGACAGGATCCAGACCGACCTGCTGGAGACATGCGACATCGTCCTGATGGGCCGCCGCACGTACGACGTCTTCGCCCCGGCGTGGTCGGCCCGCAGCGGCGACCCGTACTCGGACCGCATCAACACGATGCGCAAGGTCGTCATGTCCACCACGCTCACCGACCCACAGTGGGCGAACACCGAGGTGGTCGCCGGCGACGTCGTCGCCCGCGTCCGCGACCTCAAGGGCGAGGACGGCGGCCACATCGTGCAGTACGGCTTCGGTGACGTGTCGCGGTTGCTGCTCGATGACGGCCTGTTCGACCAGCTCCAGTTGTGGATCCATCCGCAGCTGGTCGGGCCGGGCGATGCCGCCGACCTGTTGTACCGCCCCGGCACGACGGCGACGTTCGAGCTCGTGGACTCGAGGGTCCTCAGCAACGGGATCATCCTGGCGACCTACCGGCCCTGACCCCCGGAGGGGCGTCACCGCAGATCTGGCCGATCAGCCAGCCCGCAGGCGCTCAGGCGGCGAAGTCCAGCGCCAGGGAAACCGACCACCGGGGCGTGGTACAGCTGCGGGAACGGCATGTACGAATACCAGGGTGCCCGGAGCGACACGAAACATCAGATGATGCGCGTGTCGTGGCCCTTCCAGTACTCGTCCTTGAGCAGGCGCTTGTAGAGCTTCCCCGTGGGGTGGCGGGGCAGCTCGGAGCGGAAGTCCACGGTGCGGGGGCACTTCACGTCCGCGAGGTGCTCCCGGCAGTAGGCGACGAGCTCGCGCTCGAGCTCCGGCCCGGCGTCGTCCATCGACAGCGGCTCCACCACCGCCTTGACCTCCTCGCCGAACTCGTCGTGGGGGATCCCGAAGACGGCAACGTCCGCCACCTTGGGGTGCATGGCGAGGACGTTCTCGGCTTCCTGCGGGTACACGTTCACGCCGCCGGTGATGATCATGTACGCCTTGCGATCGGTGAGGTACAGGAACCCGTCGTCGTCCAGGTAGCCGACGTCGCCCAGCGTGGTCCAGCCGCGTCCGCCCGGATCGTGGGCGGCCGCCGTCTTGTCGGGATCGTTGTGGTACGTGAACTCGGCGCCGCCGCCGAAGTAGATGGTGCCCGCCTCACCCGTAGGCGCCTCGTTGCCGTCCTCGTCGAGGATGTGAACCTCGCCCACGAGCGACCGACCCACCGTGCCCCGATGGGCCAGCCACTCCTCGCTGTTGCAGCAGACGAAGCCATTGCCTTCGGTGCCGGCGTAGTACTCGTACAGGATCGGTCCCCACCACTCGATCATCTGTTCCTTGACGGCCACCGGACACGGGGCGGCGGCGTGGACGGCGACCTGCAGCGACGACACATCGTGGCGCTGGCGCAGCTCGGCCGGCAGCTTGAGCATGCGGATGAACATGGTCGGCACCCACTGGCTGTGCGTGACCCGGTGCTGCTCTATGAGCGCCAGGGCCTCGGCCGGGTCGAAGTGCTCCATGACCACGGCGGTGCCGCCCAGGCGGTGGACCGCCATCGTGAAGCGCAGCGGCGCCGAGTGGTACAGCGGGGCGGGGGAGAGGTACACGGTGTCGGCGGTGCCGCCATAGAGGCCCGCAAGCAGCAGGTGCACGGCGTCCGGGCTGCCGACGGGGGCGCCCGACAGCGGTGCCTCGATGCCCTTGGGACGCCCGGTCGTGCCCGAGGAGTAGAGCATGTCCCGCCCCTCGGTCCGCTCCTCGGGCAGCGGGGTCGTCGGTTGCGCCGCGATTGCCTCCTCGTAGGGCTCGTAGCCGAACATGCTTCCCGCTCCCACGGCCGCTCCGGCCGGGACACCGTCCATCATGAACGGCTTGACGCCGTCGGGCAGGACGCCCACCAGCTCGGCGGCCTGGTCGGACTTGTACCCCGAGGTCACGAAGGCCTGCGCGCCGCAGTCGTCGATGATGTAAGCCATCTCGTCGGTGGTCAGCCGCGAGCTCATGGCCGTGTAGTAGAGGCCGGCGTAGTGGGCACCCCACGCCAGCGCGTGGAACCTCGGATGGTTCTCGACGCAGAACGCCACATGGTCACCAGGACGGAGCCCGAGGGAGCGGAACAGGTTCGACACCTGGTTGGCCTCGGCGTCGAGCTCGCGATAGGTGATGACGCGACCCGTGCCGGCCATGACGACGGCGGGCTTGTCGGGGGTGGTGTCTGCGAAGGCGCCGGGAAACATGGCCCGGCACGGTAGCTGGCTGGTGACTCCGGACGCAGCTCGGGGCGGGACTCGGCGCGGGCGCCGGTAGCCTGATTGGAAGTGGACATCACCGACCGGTTCGCCGACCTCGTGCGCGGTCCGGAGGAGCGATGCCAGCTCGATCTGGGGGCCCTCCTGATAGCCGCCCATGCCCGGCGCGACCTCGACGTCGATGCCCAGCTCCAGCGACTCGACGAGCTGGCTGCGACCTGTCCGGGATCCGACGTCGACGCCCTCACGGCGCACCTGTGCGGGACGCTGGGCTTCCGGGGTGACACCGACGACTACAGCAATCCGCGCAACTCGTTGCTCGACGTCGTGCTCGAGCGGCGCCTCGGCATCCCCATCTCGTTGTCCATCGTGGTGCTGGAGGTGGGCCGGCGGCTCGACATCCCCCTCCAGGGGGTCGGCATGCCGGGCCATTTTCTCGTCCGCGACGCCAAGGACGACGACGTGTTCGTGGACCCGTTCCACCGGGTGCAGCTCGACCGGGCCGGGTGCGAGACGCTGTTCACCAAGCTCCACGGCAGCAAGGCCAGGTTCGAGCCCCCATTCCTCGATCCCGTCGGGCCCCGGGCGGTCATGGCCCGGATGCTCACCAACCTGCAGCGGTCGTTCGTCGGTCGAGGCGATCGAGCCGGAGCGCTGTGGTCGCAGTGCCTGCGGGTGCTGGTGCCGGGCACGACGGTGACCGACCGGCGCCAGCTGGCCGCCATGCTCGCCGCGAACGGCCGGTTCGACTCCGCCGCGCAGGAGCTCGATGCCATCGCCGAGGAGGGCCTGGGCGGCGTCCGCGACCGCATCGCGGCCACGGCCATGCGCGCCAAGCTCAACTGACGGCGGGCTGCAGCCGGTCCCGTGCCCACGAGCTCGAGGCAATGGGGACCGGCCCTCGGCCCTCATTGCCTCGACATTGGTTCGCGGGACCGTGTTGCCTCGGGTGCCTCAGCGTGCCGTGGCGACGGCCGCGTCGACCCGTTCACCGTGGCCCAGGTCGCGTAGGGCGACCCGCAGGCGGTCGGCGGCGTCGTCCAGCGCTGCCGGATCGGGATCGTGGTCGGCACGGCTGAACGACAGCTCGGCCTCGACGTCGATGGGCACCAGGTGGAGGTGGCAGTGCGGGACCTCGAGCCCAGCGATGATCATGCCGACACGCCGGGGTTCGAAAACCTGCATCTGGGCCCGGCCGACCTCCCTGGCCACCCGCATCAGGTGCGCCGCCAGCTCGGGGTCGAGGTCGATCCAGTGATCGACTTCCTCGATGGGCACCACCAGCACGTGCCCGGGCGTTATGGGGGCGATGGTGAGGAAGGCGACCGCCCGGTCGTCGCGCCACACGAACCGGCCGGGGATCTCCCCCTCGATGATCTTGGTGAACACAGTCGCCATTCGAGGAGAGTACGGGTCGGTCGGAGACCGACGCCATCAGGGGTGGCGGGTGGGGGTCGGGCCGGACAGTAGGGCGCGGCGGGCGCTTCTAGGCTTCCGGCCGAATGGAGGGCACGACCGACGATGCGATGAACCGCGGCCTTGCCCGCGGGGTGCTCACCCTGCCGAACCTGATCACGCTCGCCCGGCTGGCGTGCCTCCCGGTGTTCCTGTGGCTCCTGTTCGGTCGGGAGGACCGCGTCGCCGCCGCCGCGCTCCTCGCCGTCCTGGGGATCACGGACTGGGTGGACGGTTACCTGGCACGGCACCTGGGCCAGGTGTCCGAGCTCGGCAAGATCCTCGACCCCGTGGCCGATCGGCTGCTGTTCTTCGTCGGCGCCGGCGGGATCCTGATCGATGGTTCGGTGCCCACCTGGTTCGCGGTGATCGTGCTGGTGCGGGAGACGCTGGTCGGCGGCGCCACCATCGTCCTCGCCGCGCTCGGGGCCCGGCGCATCGACGTGACCTGGTTCGGCAAGGCGGGAACGTTCGGGCTGATGATCGCCTTCCCCCTGTTCCTCGCCAGCCACTCGGACCTGTGGTGGGCCGATGCCGCCGGCGTGCTGGCCTGGGTGGCCGGGATCCCCGGCCTGGCGCTCAGCCTGTACGCCGCCGCGCTCTATGTGCCCATCGCTCGCCGCGCGCTGAGCGAGGGTAGGGCGGTACCGTCGGGTACATGAGCGAGCGTCCCGCAGGGCGAGAGAGCGAGCGTGGCCCGAGCGGCCCGCTGCGCAGCAGCAAGAGCGGGGAGCAATGAAGGCCGTGATCATGGCCGGCGGTGAGGGGACGCGCTTGCGCCCGCTGACGTCCAACGCGCCCAAGCCGATGATGCCCATCGCCAACGCCCCGATGATGGAGCACATCGTGCGGCTGCTTCACCGGCACGGCTTCGAGGAGATCGTCGTGACCGTCGCGTTCATGGGCAACCACATACGCAACTACTTCGGCGACGGCTCCGAGCTCGGCGTGCGCATGGTCTACGCCACCGAGGAGACGCCCCTCGGCACCGCCGGATCGGTCCGCAACGCCCGCGATGAGCTCGACGACCGCTTCCTGGTCATCTCCGGCGACGTGCTCACCGACATCGATCTCGGGGCCATCGTGCGTTTCCACGAGGAGCGGGAGGCCCTGGTCACGATCGGCCTGAGCCCCGTGGACGACCCCCTCGAGTTCGGGATCGTCATCACCCGCGACGACGGATCCATCGAGCGCTTCCTCGAGAAGCCCACCTGGGGCCAGGTGTTCAGCGACACCATCAACACCGGCATCTTCGTGTTGGAGCCCGAGATCTTCGACTGGATCCCCGATGGCCGGCAGGTGGACTTCTCGTCCGAGGTGTTCCCGGCTCTGCTCGAGGCTGAAAAGCCGCTGTACGGCGCGGTCCTCGAGGGCTACTGGGAGGACGTGGGCACGCCCGAGGCCTACGTCCGCGCCCACAAGGACGTGCTCGACGGCAAGGTCGACCTCGAGATCCCGGGGTTCGAGATCTCCGACGGGGTGTACGTGGGGGAGGGGGCCGACATCCACCCCGACGCCAGCATCGTGGGCCCGGCCATCATCGGGGACTACTGCCGGCTCGAGGGCAACGCGCGCGTGGGTGAGTACACCGTGCTCGGCACCAACGTGCGGGTGCGGGCCGGCGCCGATCTCCAGCGGGCCGTGATCCACGACAACACCTACATCGGTGAGGGGGTCCGCCTGCGGGGCACGACCGTGGGCCGGGCCTGCGACCTGCGCAACGGCGTGCGGGGCGAGGAAGGCGTGGTGCTGGGTGACGAGTGCTTCATCGGTGAGCAAGCGGTCCTGGGCGCCGGCGTCAAGGTGTACCCGTTCAAGACGGTCGAGGGCGGTGCCGTCATCAACTCCTCGATCGTGTGGGAGTCACGAGGCTCCCGCAGCCTGTTCGGGAGCCTGGGCGTCGCCGGGCTGGCCAACGTCGACATCACCCCCGAGCTCGCCACCCGGGTGGCCATGGCGTTCGCCACCTCGCTCAAGAAGGACGCCACCGTTGTCACGTCCCGCGACTCCAGCCGCTCGGCCCGCATGCTCAAGCGGGCCATGATGGCCGGCATCAACGCCGCCGGCGGCAACGTCCGGGACCTCGAGGTGGCATCGGTGCCGGTGACGCGGTTCGCGGTGTCCCGCCCCGAGTCCGACGCCGGCCTCACGATCCGCCTGGTGGAGGACGACCCCCAGTCGGTGGTGATCCGCTTCTTCGACACCAAGGGCGCGGACATCGTCGAGACGGCGCAGCGCCGGATCGAGCGCCTGTTCCTGCGCGAGGACTTTCGCCGGGTGTTCCCGGGCGAGATCGGCGACATAGAGTTCCCACCCCGCCACCTCGAGCAGTACAGCACGGCGCTCGAGGCCGAGGTCGACATCGCGCGCATCGCCGGGTCCGGGTTCAAGGTGGTGGTCGACTACTCGTACGGCTCGACGTCGTTCGTGATGCCCAACATCCTGTCCAAGCTCGAGGCCGACGTGCTGGCGGTCAACCCGTTCGCCTCCACCCGGGGAATCATCGGTTGGGACCGCCACGAGCACGCCGCCAGCGTGGCTCGGCTGGTGCGTGCCTCGGGCGCGGCGCTGGGCGCCGTGCTCGACCCGGACGGTGAGCACCTTTCCCTGGTCGACGACGCTGGGCACGTGCTGTCCGACGACGAGGCACTCCTGGCCTACGTGACCCTGGTGGCGGGCCACCTGGGCGAGCGGCGCATCGCGCTGCCGCTCTCGGCCACCAGCCACGCCGACCGCCTGGCCGCCGACCGAGGGATCCAGGTGCAGCGGACCAAGCTGTCCAACGCTGCCCTCATGGAGGTGGCGTCGCGGCCGGGTGTGGGCTTCGCCGCCAGCACCGACGGCGGCTTCATCCTGCCCGACTTCCTGCCGGCCTTCGACGGTGCCGCGGCCATGGTGAAGATGCTGGAGCTACTGGCGCTCGACGACGTGCCGCTGTCGAAGGTGGTGAGCGGCCTGCCGGCGGTGCACATCGTGCACGAGACGGTGGTGACGCCCTGGGAGCAGAAGGGGACCGTCATGCGCTCGCTGGTGGAGCTGTCGAAGGACCGGGAGGTCGACCTGGTCGACGGCGTCAAGGTCCACCACGAGGGGGGGTGGGCGCTGGCGCTCCCGGACCCCGAGGAACCGGTCACACATGTCTGGGCCGAGGGGGAATCCGACGCCGCAGCCCGCCGCCTGGCCCAGGAGTACGCCCGGCGGATCCGGCAGTTGCTCCGGTGAACGAGGAGGGAGCGAAACCCTCCCCCTCGACCTCCCCCCACCTATTCGGCCGCCGCCTGTCGGGCGACGGTGGGGGCTCCGGCGGGTGCCTCCGCCCCCCACACCCCCCGCCGCTGAGGCGCTGACCAGGGCCGGAGCGGCGAAGTCTCAACCCTCCGTCGAGGGTTGACGTCGTTGACTAGCGTGGGCGCCCATGGACATCCCTGCCGACCTCCGCTACTCGACTGATCACGAGTGGGCCCGAGTCGAGAAGGGGCGGGTGCGGATCGGCATCACCGACTATGCCCAGGACGCGCTCGGCGATGTCGTGTTCGTCGAGGTTCCCGAGGCGGGCACGAAGGTCGAGCGAGGGGCCAGCTTCAGCGAGGTCGAGTCGACCAAGTCGGTGTCCGAGATCTACGCCCCGGTCTCCGGCACGATCGCCGAGGTCAACGCCGAGCTGGCCGACAGCCCCGAGAGGCTCAACGACGACCCCTACGGTGAGGGATGGATCTGCATCATCGAGCCCACCGATCCCACGCAGCTCGACGAGCTGCTCGACGCCGAGGGTTATCGCGCGTTGATCGAGGGGTGAGGTCGTGGCCGACGACGTCTTCTGCAACCAGTGTGGCCATCGAAACCCGGCAAGCTCCAACTTCTGCTCCTCCTGCGGGGCGCCTCTGGCGACGCTGCGCGAGGACCCGACGACGGTGACCTTCGTGCCCGAGGCGGCCGAGGGCTACGACGACCTGGCGGTCGAGTTCGGCGAACTGCCGGCCGGTGTCGGTCTCCTGGTGGTCAAGCGGGGTCCCAACGTCGGCTCACGCTTCGCACTCGACTCCGATCTGGTGCGGGCCGGCCGCCACCCCGAGAGCGACATCTTCCTCGACGACATCACCGTGTCGCGACGCCACGCCGAGATCGTGCGCGAGGGCGGGCGCTACGTCGTGCGAGACGTCGGATCGCTCAACGGGACCTACCTGAACCGCGAACGCGTCGAGTCTGCGCCGCTGGCCGACGGCGACGAGCTGCAGATCGGGACGTTCAAACTCGTGTTCCTCACCGGCAGGGGAGATGCACCGTGACTCGTGCTCCGTCTGACCGCTCCCACCTTTCCATCGGCGAAGTCCTCTCGCTGCTGCAGGGGGAGTTCCCCGACGTCACCATCTCGAAGATCCGATTCCTGGAGAGCCAGGGGTTGCTCGACCCGGAGCGCACCCCGTCGGGATACCGCAAGTTCTACGAGGCAGACATCGACCGGTTGCGCTGGATCCTGCGCCAGCAGAAGGACCACTACCTACCCCTCAAGGTGATCAAGGACCGGCTCGACGACGCCGTGCCCCCGGCCGGGGCGGTGACGTCCAGGTCGGCGAACAACGGTGTGACGGTCGCCGCCGCGCAGGGCGAGTCCGGGTCGGTGGCGGATCGGTCCGGGGCCACCGCCGTGGCACTCGACGAGCGGCCCGGTTCGGCCGCGCCCGCCGGCGACTCCCTCGCGCCGGCGACACTCATGGCGACCCCGGCCACCCCCACGAGCCCTGTCCCCGATTCCTCGATCCCGCAGCGGGACCAACGACCGGTCACGGCCCCGCCGGACCGCACGCCCACCCCCACCGCCGCAGCAGAGCCGACGGCAGGGGCCAACCGCGGCTCCCGGCCGGCGGGCTCGGCATCGACCCCGCCCGGTTCGGTGAGCCTCACCGCCGAGGAGTTGGCGCAGCACAGCGGTTTGGCGATGCGAGACCTCCGTGACCTCGAGCGCTACGGGCTGCTCGAGAGCTTCGCCGTGGGCGATTCCGCCTACTACGACGCGGACGCCCTGATCATCGCTCAGACGGCGGCGGGGTTCCTCCAGCACGGCATCGAGGCCCGCCACATGCGCAGCTACAAAGTGGCGGTGGACCGGGAGGCGGGGCTGTTCGAGCAGATCGTCCTGCCCCTGCTCAAGCAGCGGAATCCCGAGGCCCGCCAGCGGGCCCGGGAGACGATCGCGGAGCTGATCCGGCTCGGCCAGCAGATGCGGGGAGTGCTGCTCTCGCGCGAGCTGCGGGACGTGGCCGGACCCGCCTGAGCGATCCCCGAGGGACGCCGAATTCTGCCGGCCGAGGAGTAGGGTGGCGGTCGATGACCGTCGAGATGGAACTGGTGAGCGTCGAGGCGCCAGAGCGTCCGACCCGTACGCCGGTGGTCATCCTGCGCGAGGTGGCGGGGCAGCGTCGGGTCCTGCCGATCTTCATCGGTGTGCCCGAGGCGCAGGCGATCGCCCTCACCATGCAGAACATCGAAACGCCCCGCCCGATGACGCACGACCTGATGAAGAACCTGCTCGACGAGGTCGGAGCCCAGGTGGAACGCATCACCGTCACCGAGCTCCGCGAGGGCACGTTCTTCGCCGAGATCATCCTCAGCGCCCAGGGCGAAGTGCGCACGGTCTCGAGCCGGCCCTCCGACGCCATCGCCCTGGCAATCCGCATCGGCTCGCCGATCTTCGCCGACGAGGACGTGCTCGAGGAGGCCGGCCGCGTCGAGCAGCCCGACGAGGAAGAGGCGGAGCAGGTGGTCGAGCAGTTCCGGGACTTCATCGACCACGTCAATCCCGAAGACTTCGCCCTGTAGACCCCCGCGGTGTAGACGGCCGCCGTTGACCCCGCCGCCGCCGGGCCGTACCCTCCGTGGCCGTGACACCGGCGTAATTCCGTCGATGTCACGCCCGCGGCAACAGGCAGGAGCATCGTCGTGACTACGACCTCTGACGCGTCCGTCGAGGGGTACAGCGGCAAGCGAGCGGCCGACATCGTCGGCATCAGCTATCGCCAGCTCGACTACTGGGCACGCACCGACCTGATCAGGCCGTCGGTGGCCGACGCCCACGGCAGCGGCAGCCGGCGGCGCTACAGCTACCGCAACCTGCTGGAGCTCAAGCTCGTGAAGACCCTGCTCGACAACGGCATCAAGCTCGAGTCGATCCGGGAGGGTTTCACGTACCTGCGTGACCAGCTGGGCGAGGACGTGTCGACGGCCAAGCTCGTCATCGCCGGCACCAGCGCCGTGCTGGTGCGCGAGAACTACGAGCTCATCGACGTGGTCAATCGTTACCAAGGTCAGGGCGTCCTCAACCTGCTGGCGCTCGACGGCGTGAAGGAGCAGGTCGACGCCGCCATCGTGGAGCTGTTCCCGACCAATGGGGAGGACACCCCGTCGTCGGAAGGTGAGGGCCCGGCACCGGGCGCGGGGAGCACCCGCGCGGTCCGCCGGGCCGCCCACGGCCACCGCTGAACTCGAGGTGGGTCTGCGCACCTCACCGCTCGACGCCCGCCACCGGGCCCGCGGCGGCAAGATGGTCCCGTTCGGCGGATGGGACATGCCCATCCAGTACCCCACAGGCACGCTGGCGGAGCACCGGGCCTGCCGCGGCGATGCGGCGGCGTTCGATGTGAGCCATCTCGGCACCGTGCGGGTCACCGGCCCCGCCGCGCTGGACCGCCTGCAGGCGGCACTGACCAACGACCTGCGCAAGATCTCTCCCGGCCGGGCTCAGTACACCCACCTGCTCGACGAGGCGGACGCCTCGGTGCTCGACGACATCATCGTCTGGTGGGTCAGCGACGAGCGGTTCGATGTGATGCCCAACGCCTCCAACACGGAGAGGGTGCTGGCGGCGCTGGGAGGTGACGACGTGACCGCCGGTCGCGCCGTCATCGCCGTTCAGGGCCCGGCGGCGCGGGAGCGGCTGGCGACCGTGGCCCCGGAAGCCGCGGCGGTCGGGCGCTTCCGCGTGGCCGAGGTGGACGTGCGCGGGCGGCGCAGCGTCGTGGCCGGCACCGGCTACACGGGGGAGGACGGCGTCGAGCTGGCCGTCGACGCCGACCACGCCGGGGCGGTCTGGGACGCCGTCGTGGACGCGGGTATCACGCCGGCGGGGCTCGGGGCCCGGGACACGCTGCGGCTCGAGGCCGGGCTGCCGCTCCACGGTCACGAGCTGGGGCCGGGCATCACACCCCTGCAGGCCGGTCTCGGCTGGGTGGTGTCGTGGGACAAGGGCGAGTTCCGCGGGCGCAAGGCGCTGGGGGTCGAGCGGGAGCACGGCGTCGGCCGCAAGCTGCGGGGGCTGGAGGTCGAGGGACGGCGCCTGCCGAGAGCCAATCAGACGGTGACGTCCGATGGCGAGGCCATCGGACGGGTGACGAGCGGCAACTACTCGCCCACGCTCGACCGCGGCATCGCGTTGGTGTTCCTCCCGCCGGAGGTGGGGGAGGGGCGCGAGGTGGCGATCGACGTGCGCGGCAACGAGGTGCCCGCGGCGGTGGTCCCGCTGCCGTTCTACAAGCGTGCGTCCTAGGAGCCGAGCGGAAAGGGCGGTTCGTGCGGCCTACGCGTGGGGCTTTGGTGGTCGACCACCGGCTCAACAGCTCGGGTCCCCGGCAGCGCTGACCACCGTGAGCCGAGAGGACGTGCCCATCCGCTCAGCACTTGGGGAACGTCACGCGACGCTGGTCGAGGTCACGAGATGCCCCACTAGCCTGGTCGGAACCCGAGACCCAGGGGGTGCCCTGATGGCTTTGGCAGCGCTGGTCGACGACGTGCTGGGAGGCGGCCTGCCACTGGCGGTCGAGGCCTACGACGGCAGCCGGTCGGGCCCGGTGGACGCCGCCGCGACCATCGTGATCCGTTCGCCCGACGCCCTGCGACGGATCGTGACCGCCCCGGGTGAGCTGGGCCTGGCGCGGGCCTACGTGTCCGGCGACCTCGAGCTGCAGGGGTCGATCTGGGCGTTGCTCGAACTGCGCGATCGCATCCCCGACGTGCAGCTCGAGCCCAAGACGATGCTGCGCCTGGTGCACGAGCTGGGCGGGTGGCGCGAGGTGCGGCCGCTGCCGCCGCCCGACGAGGAGGTGCGCCTCCGCGGGCGGCGCCACAGCAAGGCCCGGGACGCAGCGGCGGTCAGCCACCACTACGACGTGTCAAACGCCTTCTACCGCCTGGTGCTCGGGCCCAGCCTCACCTATTCGTGCGCGGTGTGGCACGACCCGGACGACACGCTCGAGGCAGCGCAGGCGAACAAGCACGAGCTGATCTGCCGCAAGCTCGACCTGCGCCCGGGCATGCGCCTGCTGGACGTCGGTTGCGGCTGGGGCGACATGGTCATGCACGCCGCCGCTCACCACGGCGTCCGAGCCGTCGGCATCACCATCTCCCGTCAGCAGGCCGAGCTCGCCGAGAAGCGCGTGGCCGAGGCGGGCCTGTCGGACCAGGTGCAGATCCGCGTGCAGGACTACCGCGAGGTCGCCGACGGTCCCTACGACGGCATCAGCTCGATCGGGATGTTCGAGCACGTGGGTGAAGCCCGCCTGACGGAGTACTTCGAATGCCTGCGGCGTCTGGTGCGGCCCGGAGGCCGGCTGGTCAACCACGGCATCAGCCGTCCCGCCCGCAGCGAGAAGGCGCGGCTGCCGCGCCGGAGCTTCATCAACCGCTACGTCTTCCCCGACGGCGAGCTGCACGAGGTCGGTCGTGTGATCTCGATCACGCAGGACGCCGGCTTCGAGGTTCGTCACGCCGAGTCGCTCCGCGAGCACTACGCCCTGACCCTGCGGCGATGGGTGGCCAATCTCGAGGAGCACTGGAACGAGGCCGTCGCCGAGGTCGGGGCGCCGCGGGCCCGGGTCTGGCGCCTCTACATGGCGGGCTCGGCCGTCAACTTCGAGGCCGGCCGCACGCAGGTCCACCAGGTGGTGTCGGTGCCCCGCGAGCCCGACGGCCGATCGGGCCTGCCCCTGCGGCCCGAGTTCGAGTAGACGTCAGGCCAACTGGCGAGCGATGGTGCCGGTGTCGTAGTAGACGCGGGCACCGATCAACCGGTCCCCGTCGAAGCTGAAGATGACTGCCGTGCGACAGCGGAAGGATCGGCCGGTCGCCTCGAAGTCACGGCCCGAGCCCAAGTGGGTGCCGGTCATCCACAGTTCGCTGACCAGGGCGTCATCGCCATGGTGAATGGCGATCACCTCGAAGCGCAGGTCGGGGAAGTAGCCGCGGGTCACCTCGTAGTAGTGCCGCACCTCGTCGGCGCCCTCGTACACACGGTTGTTGCCGATGAGCTCGTAGCGGGGCTGGGTGAAGCAGGCGAGCGCGGCATCGAGGTCTCCCCGGTTCTGGGCGCTCAGCAGGCGCTCGATCAGCTGTTGCCGGCGTTGGTGCAGCTTGGTTCCGATCGGCGTCACGCCGGCCACGGCACCCCCCGGGACGGGCTCAGTCCAGAAGCTCCGGTTGATCGGCGACGATCTTGTCGTAGAGCGGCTGGAAGCTGAACCAGCCGCCCAGGTTGGACCCCACCTGTGTCTGCGTGAGCGCGGCATACTCCGCGTCGATCGGGATGGGATCACCGGCGGCTTCCGCCATCAGCTGCACCTGGCACGACCGGTCCATGGTGATGAACCACCACGCCGCCTCGTCGACCGTCTGGCCGACGGTGAGCAGGCCGTGGTTGCGCAGGATGCAGGCCTTGGCGCCGCCGAGGGCGTGGGCGATGCGCTTGCCCTCCTCGACGTCGAGCACGACACCGGTGTAGTCGTCGAAAACGGTGTGGTCGCCGTAGAAGGCGCAGGCGTCCTGGGTGAGCGGTGCCAGCGGCTTGCCGAGCGTGGAGAAGGCGCGACCGTAGGGCGAGTGGGTGTGGGCGGCGGCGTTGACGTCGGGCCGCGCCTCGTGGATCTGGCTGTGGATGGCGAACGCCGCCGTGTTCACGGGCCAGTCGCCCTCGACGACCTCGCCCTCGCGGTTGACGAGGATCAGATCGGAGGTCCGGATCTGGCCAAAGCTCATGCCGAGCGGGTTGACCCAGAACAGATCCGGGTGCTCGGGATCGCGGCCCGTCAGGTGGCCGGCGACGCCCTCGTTGAACCCGAAGCGGTCGAACAGCCGGAATGCCGCGGCCATGCGCTGCTTGAGGTGCACGCGGTGCTCGTCGGCCGACTCGAACTCGGGGAACTGGTGGGGGCGGCGATCGGACATGGCTGCTCCTCCCGGTGGTCTCAGTATGTAGGGGATGGCGCGGGCGTCAACTCGTCCCACAGTCGCCGGATCTCCCCCGCCGGATCGTCGACGACGGCGACGTCGCGGTCGAGGAGGCAGGTGCCGCGGCGCTCCGTGTCGTAGGCCGGCCATGGCAGCTCGTCGTGCTCGGGCGAGCCGTGGCGGGCGGCGATGGACCAGGCTCGTGACATGCGTTCGGCCAGGCGCTGGGTGGCGTCGTCGATGCCGCCGAGCATCAGCTCCACACCTCGACGATCGAGGTTGGCGAAGGTGAAGGGCACGTCGATGGCGTGGCAGGCGCCCAGTACGCCACCGAAGGCGGTCGATGGATAGTCGAAGCGGTACATCGACACCCGGGGGGCGTGTGCGGCCTGGGCCTCGGCCACGCGGATCGCGGGCATGCGGAACACCCAGTCGGTCATGACCGCACAGAACAGCCCGTCGAGGTCGGCGGCGGGCCGGGCGTCGCGGTAGACGGCGAGGGCGTCCTCGACACGGTCTGCACCGACCACACGGGCCAGGCGGCGCAGAAGGCGTTCGTCGGTGACGCCGCCGTTGGTTCGGGCCTGGAGCTGGAAGAGGTTCCACTCGTCTGCGGTGGTGCCGATGACCAGGTTGATGCCCGCGCCGCTGCCGTCCCGGATGGCGTCGAGCGGGGGCCGGGGGATGCGGGTGCCGTCCACGACCGGCTGGAACGCCAGGCGGCCGATGCCCGGACCGGCGCCGCCCAGCACCGCGGCGTCGACGGTCGCCTGCGCCCGCAGGATGTCGTCCGCCGGCAGGGCCAGGAGCGCGTCGGCGGTCGCGGGGGAGAGGCCGAGCACGGCCAGGAATCTCTCGGTCACCCACTCCGCCGTCGACGTGTCGTGGGCGTGGGCCGCCGCCCCGCTCTGCGCGATGGCGCCCCGGAACAACGTCGCGGCCGCGGGTGTGCCGAGCAGCGTGCTGACGCTCATGCCGCCGGCCGACTCGCCGAAGATGGTGACGTTCGCGGGGTCGCCGCCGAAAACGGCGATGTTGTCGCGCACCCACTGCAGCGCCTGGATCTGGTCACCGATACCGTTGCTGCCCGAGCCGGCGAAGGCGGGCTCCAGGTGGCCCAGGTGCAGGAAGCCGAGGGCGCCGAGCCGATAGTTGAGCGTCACCACCACGACGTCGTAGAGCCGCGCCAGGTTGGAGCCGTTGTACCAGGGCACGTGGCCCGAGCCGGCCACGAACGCCCCGCCGTGGATCCACACCATCACCGGCCGGGCGGCGTCGTCCACTGCCGGGGTGTACACGTTGACGACCAGGCAGTCCTCGTCGCCGCCCTCCCCCTGGGCGCCCAGCATGGCCTCGAGGGGCGACGGGTTCTGGTGCGCCATCGGTCCGAAGGCGCTGGCGTCCCGGATGCCGACCCAACCTTCCGGGGGCCGGGACGGCCCGAATCGCTCGGCACGCGCGTACGGAATGCCGCGGAATTGCAGGATGCCGTGCTTGTGTAGCCCCTGCACCTTGCCGGCCGTGGTGTCGACGATCACACCCGCGAGGCTAGTGCGGACTTGACCCAGCGGTCAGGTGGCCGAGGCGGGGAGCGGCCGAGCCAACGGCGGGCTGCGGTCAGGTGGCACTGCTCGCCCTCGCCTCATGATCGAAACACACAGCCTGCTGCCGCGCGGCCCCGCTGAGCCGGGGCCGATCGCAGGCGGTGCATTCTGGGCGGTCCGGCAAGCCCGCCGGGCATCGCCGAACCGCCCAGAATGCACGTTCTGTCAAGTAGCCGGCTCTCGCTTTCTGTCAAGGAGCCGCTCCTGTTCCCCCCTCCGCGAAGGGCCGCTGCTCCACCACGGGCCGGGCGGCCGCCAGTAGCCATCCCACTGCGTCCCGGTAGTCGGCCGGCGTCGGGTCGTCGGCGAGATCCCGGTCGACGTCCTCGATGGCGGCCTCGAGTACGTAGAGCCGGTCGTACAGGTCGTCGAGCTCACGCCGGGCGATGATCAGTTCGTGCTCGCTGAGGCCGACCTCTGCGGCCCTCCGGCGGGCCTGGTAGTCCAGCTGCCGGCAGCTCTGCTTGCAGAACTCCCGCCGACGGCCTGGTCCGGCCCGCGGTGGCAGGCTGCGGCCGCACCAGCGGCACCTGCTCCCCTGGCCTGATTCCGTGAATTCACGTAATTGTCGCTCGACGGCCATCACGCCGATGGTCGCAGCCCTGGAGCAGCGGCTCGCGGATGGTCCATGGACAGATCCCATGCGGCCGGAGCGAGGCACGTCCGCATGACCGGCTATGCCAGACTCGGCGCCGATGGAGCCGACCGTGTCACCACCGCCGGCGCCGCCGGCCGCACCGATCCTGCGTGCGGCCGGTCTCACAATGACCTATCCCGGTGGGACCACGGCGCTGGCGGGGTTCACGGTCGACGTGCCGCCGGGATCGGTGGGGCTCGTGGGCGCAAACGGTGCGGGCAAGACCACCTTGTTCAGGCTCATGCTCGGACTGATGGAGCCCACCGCCGGGTCCCTCGAGGTCACCGGCCGGCCGGTGGCGTCCGATCCCGTGGGCATCAGGAGCCGCCTCGGCTACATGCCCGAGCACGATTGTCTGCCGCTGGACCAGACGGCCGCCGACATCGTGGCGACGTTCGGGGAGCTCGCCGGTCTCCCGGCCCGGGCGGCGCGGCAACGCGCGTCCGACATGCTCGACCTGGTCGGGCTCGACGAGGCCCGGTTCCGGCCCGTCGGCGGGTTCTCGACCGGCATGCGGCAACGCACCAAGCTGGCCCAGGCGCTCGTGGCGGATCCTCAGCTGGTGCTGCTCGACGAACCGACGGCCGGCCTCGACCCCATGGGCCGCGAGGACATGCTCGACCTGGTGGGCCGGCTGGCGGGCTTCGGCATCTCCGCCATCCTGGCCACCCATCTGCTCGACGATGTGCAGCGCGTCTGCCAGCAGGTCGTGATGATCGACCACGGCCGGCTGGTGTTGGCAGGCCCGATCGACAAGCTGATGCAGACCACCGGAGTGATGCGGGTCGAGGTCGGCGGGAGACCCGCCGGCGGGCAGGCGCTGGTCGACGCCTTGGCGGCGCGGCGCATCGGGGCCGGGCTGGTGGACGAGCACACCGTCGAGGTCGACACGAGCCGACACGGCGACGCCGCCTTCGACGCCGTCCGCGACCTGACGGCGGAGCTGGGGCTGCGGCTGTACTCGCTGTCGACCCGCCACCGCTCGCTCGACGACGTCTTCATGCAGGAGGCCCGTCGGTGACGGCGCTGCCCCCGGCCCTGTCGGGCGCGGTCTACGACCGCGGCTATCGACCCTACGAGGGCCTGCGCGGTGGACGCCGCGAGGCCGCGTTCGCCCTGTGGCGACTGTCGGTGCGGCGGGCCCTCGGCCTGCGCCGGTCGTGGCGCCAGAAGGTGTTTCCCTGGAGCCTCCTGGCGATCGCCACCGTTCCCGCCGTCATCAACGTGGGGATCGGCTACGCCGCCCGTGAGAGCCCGGCCGACTTCCGGGACTTTTCGTTCATCACCTACCGGGAGTACGTGGGCGTGTCCACGGCGCTGCTGCTGTTCGTGGCGCTGACGTCGCCGGACGTGGTCTGCCCCGACCGCAGTCAGCGCGTGCTCCCGTTGCTGTTCTCGCGACCGCTGACGGGCGTCGACTACGTCGTGGCCAAGGTGGGCGCCATCGCCGCCATCGTGTTCGGCTTCGGGTTCCTGCCCCAGGTCGTGCTGTTCGTGGGCCAGATGTTCGTGACCGAGGATGGCGCGCTCGAGTACTTCACCGACCACGCCGAGGTGCTGTGGCAGGTACCGGCGGCGCTGGTGGTGCTCGCGGTCTACTACGCCGCGATCGGTGTGGCGCTGGCCTCGCTCACCGACCGGCGGCTCGTCGGCGGCGTGGCGATCCTGGGCCTGGCACTGGTCACGTCGGCGATCGCGGGGATCTTCGAAGCCTCCGCCGACGACGGGACGGCGCTTGCGGTGGTCAACGTCCTGGCTCTGCCGCTCGCGGTGCGGGACCTGATCTTCCTGGGTCACGTCAGCGACGACTCGGGCCTCTCCGGCGTGTCCGGCGGCGGGGTCCTGGCGGTGACCGCCTACCTGGTCGTGCTCCTCAGTGCCGTGGCGCTGCTGTTGCACCGCTACCGCGAGGTCGACCTGTGACGGCGGCGGCGCCCGAGCCCACGCAACCGGGCACGCCGGCCTCGCCCTCGGGCCGAGTCGAGATGTTTCCGCCGCCGCCCCCTCCCCCGCCGGCGGCCGTCCCCCTCGATCCGGCCTTCGTCAGCGACGCCACGGTGGCGGTTCGCGGTGCCAGCGTGTGGTTCGGCCACAAGGTGGCCCTCACCAACCTGTCGTGCTCGTTCGGTCCGGGCGTCACCGGGCTCCTGGGACCCAACGGCGCCGGCAAGACCACCCTGATGCGGGCCATCGTCGGCCTGCTCCGGCCCAACGAGGGCACCGTGGCGGTGCTCGAGCGCGATCCCCGGACCGACCGGCGCGTGCAGCGGGCCGTCGCGCTGGTGCCTGAGGACGAGGCGGTGCCGGCCGCGCTCAGCGCCCGCCAGCTCGTGCGCTATACGGCGGCGCTGCATCGGGTCGGCGGCCGTGGGCTGCCCGACCGGTGCCTGGGCACCGTCGGGCTGCTGGACGTGGCTGACCGCAAGGTGCGCGGCTTCAGCAAGGGCATGCGCCAGCGCGCCAAGATCGCCGCCGCCCTGGTCACCGATCCCAGCATCCTGGTCCTCGACGAGCCCCTCAACGGCGCCGACCCGATGCAGCGGGTGGCGCTGATCGACCTCTTCCAGACCCTCGGCAGCCAGGGCCGCACGGTGATCGTCAGCTCGCACGTGCTGCACGAGGTCGAGCGGCTGGCGGGACGGCAGATCGTGATCATCCGTGGTCGCCTGGCGGCCGCCGGTGATCATCGGGCGATCCGCGACGCCTTGGCCGATCGGCCCCGGTCGGTGCTGGTGCGCACGCCCGAGGCGCGGCGCCTCGCCCGCCACCTCGTGGCGCTGGATGCCGTGCGGGGCGTGACCGTCGACGGCAACACGGTCGTGGTCTCGTCGCCTCGGGCCGGCGAGCTGGCGGAGCTGTTGCCGGCGGCGGCCCGCGAGGCGGGTGCCCGTCTGCACGAGGTGCGGCCCCTCGACGACTCATTGGAGAGCGTCTTCCGGGAGCTGCTGCGATGAGCGAGCGTCCGCAATGCAGCGAGCGTGGCCCGAGCGGCCCGCCGCGAAGCGGCAAGAGCGGGAAGCAATGAGCGAGCACCGGTGAGCGAGTCGACTGCCACCAGCGTGCCTGCGGCGGCGACGACCGGCCGGCGGCTGCCGAGCCCGTTCACTGCGCTGGTCGGTTACACGCTCCGGGCCTGCCTGCCGGTCCGACGCTGGTTCGGCGTGTTGCTGCCCTGCGCCGGTGCGTTACTGTTCGGCTGGCTCTCCGCCGTGGATTCGCGCAGTGCCGAGGCGGCATTCGGAGATGTCGCCGAGATCGGACTGTTCGGACTGGTGCTCCCGCTGACCTGTCTGGTCATCGGCGACGCCGTGCTCGGGGCCGACATCCGGGCGGGGACGTTCCCGCTCACGTGGCTGTCGCCGGTCGGGTTCGGCACCATCGTGGCCGCACGGTGGCTGGGTGGCTGGATCGTGGCTCTCGTCAGCCTGGTGCCGGCCCTGGTCCTGGCGACCGTGGTGGCCGGCATACCCGAAGGGGCGACGGCCATGGCGATCGCCGGCGCCGCCGGCTCGGCCGCGTACATCGGGCTGTTCGTGATGATCGGTACCGCCGTTCGCCGTGCCGCGGTGTGGGCGTTGGCCGTGGTGTTCCTCGGCGAGCGCCTGTTGGGGGGTGTGCTGTCCGGCATCGCGCAGATCTCGCCGATGTGGGAGTCGCAGCAGGCCTACGCCGGGCTGGCCGACGACCACGGGGGCTGGCGACTGCTGCGCGACGGCACCCCCAACGGCTGGAGCGCCGTCGTGCGGTTGGCGATCGTGGCGATCGTGACGCTGGCGCTGGCGTCGTGGCGGATCCGTCACCTGAAGCCGACAGGCGGTGACGAATGAGCGGGTCCGGCGGGTCGAGGTACCGGTCGGCGACACGAGGGCACTAGCCTGTACGGCGCTGACGACCCCCCGTGGGAGAGTCCTGGCGGCCGGAACGTCTTCGGCTGTCGGGCGCCGAAGGGGCAACTACCCCGGAACCTCTCAGGCACCAGGGACCGCAGGGGTGAGGCAGCTCTGGAGCTGCAGTCCGCGGCGACAGAGGGGGTGCATCGTCGCTGGGACCCCTCAGGGCGACCTGTGACCGAGAAGCGCCAACGACCACCGACCCTCTGGAGCATGCCGTGAACGACCGAGCCACCCTCCCAGGGGCGTTCCCGGACCGCCACATCGGCATCTCGGCGGCCGACGCCGAACGGATGCTCGCCGTGCTGGGGCTGGCCTCCCTCGACGAGCTGATCGAGCAGGCGGTCCCGGCGTCCATCCGCGACGACAAGCCCCTGGCGCTCGACGACGCCATCAGCGAGCCCCACGCCCTGGCCCATCTGCGGCGGCTGGCCGACCGCAACACCGTGCTCACCTCGCTCATCGGACAGGGCTACTACGGCACCCACACGCCCGGGGTGATCCTGCGCAACGTGCTCGAGAATCCGGCCTGGTACACGGCGTACACGCCCTACCAGCCCGAGATCAGCCAGGGTCGGCTCGAGGCCCTACTCAACTTCCAGACCCTGGTCTGTGACCTCACGGGGCTCGAGATCGCCAACGCCTCGATGCTCGACGAGGGCACCGCGGCCGCCGAGGCCATGACCCTTTGCCGTCGGTCGTCGCGCCACGCCGGTGGCGTGTTCTTCGTCGACGCCGAATGCCACCCCCAAACCATCGCGGTGGTGGCCACCCGGGCCGAACCGCTGGACATCGAGGTGGTGGTGGGTGATCCCTTCACAGACCTCTCCCCGGCCGACACGTTCGGCGTGCTACTGCAGCACCCGGGCACGTCCGGTGTGGTGCGCGACCTGCGGGGGGCCATCGAGGCGGTCCATGCCGCCGGCGGCCTGGCCGTCGTGGCCACCGACCTGCTGGCGTGCACGCTGTTGGTCCCGCCCGGCGAGCTGGGCGCCGATGCCGCCGTGGGCTCGGCCCAGCGGTTCGGCGTGCCCATGGGCTTCGGCGGGCCCCACGCCGGCTTCCTGGCCACCCGTGACGCCCATCGGCGGTCATTGCCGGGCCGCCTGGTGGGCGTGTCCATCGACGCCGCCGGCCGCCCCGCCCACCGGCTGGCCCTGCAGACCCGCGAACAGCACATCCGCCGCGAGAAGGCCACGTCCAACATCTGCACCGCCCAGGTCTTGCTGGCGGTGATGGCGTCGATGTACGCCGTCTACCACGGGCCCGAGGGACTCAGGGCGATCGCGGAGCGGGTGCACATGCAGGCGACCGCAACCGCCAGGACCCTCAGCTCCGCCGGCTTCGAGGTGGTGAACGACACGTGGTTCGACACCGTGACGGTACGCGCCCCCGGCCAGGCCGCCGAGATCTTCGAGCGGGCCCGAGAGGCAGGCGTCAACCTGCGCCGCGTGGATGGCGACACCCTGGGCCTCTCCTTCGACGAGACCACGTCCCCGGTGTTGCCGCTGGTGTTGGCGGCCTTCGGCGTGTCCGATGGCTTCGTCGCAGGCGACGAGGGCATCCCGGCGGGCGAGCGCCGGACGAGCGAGTACCTCACGCATCCCGTCTTCCACGAGCACCGCAGCGAGACCGAGATGCTGCGCTACCTGCGCCGTCTGGCCGACAAGGACGTGGCGCTGGACCGGGCGATGATCCCGCTGGGCTCGTGCACGATGAAGCTCAACGCCACCACCGAGATGGTGCCGGTGACGTGGCCCGAGTTCGCCGACGTGCATCCGTTCGCCCCCCTCGACCAGGCCGAGGGGTACCTGGAGCTGATCCACGAGCTCGAGGCCATGCTCGGCGAGATGACCGGCTACGACGCCGTGTCACTGCAGCCCAACGCCGGCTCGCAGGGCGAGCTGGCCGGGCTGCTCGCCATCCGCGCCTATCACCGCAGCCGCGGCGACGAGCAGCGCGACGTCTGCCTGATCCCGTCGTCGGCCCACGGCACCAACGCGGCGTCGGCCGCGATGGCCGGCATGCGGGTGGTCGTGGTCGCGTGCGACGACCGCGGCAACGTCGACGTCGACGACTTCCGATCCAAGGCTGCCGAGCACGGCGAGCGGCTCGCCGCGCTCATGGTCACCTACCCGTCGACCCACGGAGTCTTCGAGTCCCGGATCACCGAGATCTGCGACCTGGTGCACGAGCACGGCGGCCAGGTCTACGTCGACGGTGCCAACCTCAACGCCCTCGTGGGCGTCGCCCGCCCCGGGTGGTTCGGCGGCGACGTCAGCCACCTCAACCTGCACAAGACGTTCTGCATCCCCCACGGCGGCGGTGGGCCGGGCGTGGGGCCGGTGGCGGCGCGGGCCCACCTGGCGCCGTTCCTGCCCAACCATCCTGCGGCGACAGAGGCGGGGCCGTCGACCGGGCCGGGGCCGGTGTCCGCCGCGCCCTGGGGGTCCGCCGGGATACTGCCCATCAGCTACACCTACGCCAAGCTCATGGGGGCCGACGGCCTGCGCCGGGCCACCGAGGTGGCCATCCTCAGCGCCAACTACATCGCCGCCCGCCTCGCCGACGACTATCCCGTGCTCTACACGGGTGAGCACGGCCGGGTGGCGCACGAGTGCATCGTCGACGTGCGCGGCATCACCAGGGACACCGGGGTCACGGTCGACGACGTGGCCAAGCGCCTGATCGATTACGGGTTCCACGCCCCGACGATGAGCTTCCCGGTGGCGGGCACACTGATGATCGAGCCCACCGAGTCGGAGTCATTGGCCGAGATCGACCGGTTCTGCGAGGCCATGATCTCGATCAAGCGCGAGATCGACCGGGTGGCGAGCGGCGAGTGGCCGCTGGCCGACAGCCCGCTGCGCCACGCCCCCCACACCGCCGAGGACCTGCTGGGAGGCGACTGGGATCGGACCTACTCCCGGGAGCAGGCCGCGTACCCGGTGCCGGCGCTGCGCCTGGCCAAGTACTGGCCGCCGGTGAGCCGCATCGACGGCGGCTACGGCGACCGCCATCTCGTGTGCGCCTGTCCCCCGCCCGAGGCGCTCGAACGCGGGTGAGCCTCCTGGGTTACAGATTGCCATCTCTCAATGGCCTTTCTGCGGCTCAGAAGGCTCACTGGCGACCGTACACCCGTCCCCCAGGTTTGGGAAGGGTCTATCCAGCGTTCATCCCGGCGTAAGACCATCAGCTGATAGGCGCGCTCTTTCGGCTCACGGTGGTCAGCGCTGCTGGGAGACCCAGCTGTTGAGCTGCGACCCAGCAACAAGTTCCCACGCCGGGGTGCCCTTCGAAGCGTCCTGTCCGCTGGGCTCGTAAGCCTGGGCCCCTACCGATACCGGTCGCGCAGGGTCCGCCGGTAGATCTTGCCGTTGTCCTGCCGGGGAAGCTCGTCGACGAAGTCGATTCGGTGCGGGCACTTGTAGCCGGCGAGGCGGGCGCGGCAGTGCTCGATCAGCTCGGCCGCCAGCTCGGCGGATCGATCGTGCCCGGGTTGGAGCTCGACCACGGCCAACACGCGCTCACCCCATTCGGGGTCGGGCTCGCCGATGACGGCAGCATCACCCACCGCCGGATGCTCGAGCAGGATGGCATCGATCTCGGCGGGGTAGACGTTGACCCCACCCGAGATGATCACGTCTGCCGAACGGTCGGTGAGGTACAGGTAGCCCTCCTCGTCGACGTGGCCGATGTCGCCCAGCGTGAAGTAGTCCCCGCGGTACGAGGCCGCGGTCTTGTCGGGGTCCTTGAAGTACTCGAACCGGCCGACCTTCGGCGCCCGTATGTACACGAGCCCCGTGGCACCCAAGGGCAGCTCCCCGCCCATCTCGTCGCCGATGCGAACATGTCCGTCCGCGGGTTTCCCCACGGTGCCCGGCCGGGTCAGCCAGGTGGGTGAATCGACGTAGCACGCGGCCCCCTCGGTGGCCGCGTAGTACTCCCAAACGATCGGCCCGAGCCAGGCGATGAGCCGGCGCTTGACTGGCACGGGGCACGGGGCGGCGCCGTGGAGGACCGACCGGAGCGACGACAGGTCGTAGCGCTCTCGCACGTCGCTCGGCAGCGTCACGAGCCGGTGGAACATGGTCGGCACCATGTGGGTATGGGTGATCCGGTGCGCCTCCACCAGGCGCAGGGCCTCCGCCGCGTCCCATCGCTCCATGAGCACCACCCCGGCACCGTGGGTGAGCGGGGTGGTGAGTGAGAACGCCAGCGGGGCGGCGTGGTAGAGCGGTCCGGTGCAGAGATGGCGGTCGGTGCCGTCGTCCCGGTAACCGAACAGGTTGAGCGATGCCGCGATGTTCGGGGCCGGCTCCGATCGGTAGACGCCCTTGGGGCGGCCGGTGGTGCCCGACGTGTAGAGCATCGAGGAGCCGAGGCGGGGATCCTCGATGTCTTCGTTGGACTCGCCTGCCAGCTCGTGGTCGTAGCTCAGGAAACCCTCGATCGGTCCATGGACCGACAGTCGCACGCTGCACCACGGCGCCGTGGCCGCCGCTCTCGCGGTGGTGTCGGCGAACCCCGCGTCGGCCACGAGCGCCTTCGCCTGGCAGTCAGCGACGATGTAGCCGGCCTCGGCGGCGGTCAGATGCCAGTTGACGGTCGTGAGGCGCCAGCCGGCCCGCTGGCAGGCGGCGACCACCTCCACGAACTCGGGCCGATTGCCACACAGCAACGCCACGCCGTCGCCGGCACGCAGACCGAGGCGGCGGAGGGCCCGTGCCAGCTGGTTCGCCCGCTCGTTCAGCTCCCCGAAGCTGCGCCGCCCCGAGGGCGACACCACGGCGGGTAGGTCCGGTTGGCGCGCAGCCCACCAGGCCAGCAGCATCCCCTGGCCTGCGGAACCCGTGGTCGCGCCATTCCCGTGGGCCTCCCGGGCGACCGCCATCGGGCACACCGTGGTGGCGTCGGCCTACGGCCGACCGGCCGTCACGAGCTCGGCGATCTGGTGCAGGAGCGGACTGGGCCCGGAGACGAGCAGCGTCGTCACGCAGGTGGCGTGCCACCGCTCGAGGTCGTCGCGGATCTTGGCGGGCGAGCCCACCAGGTAGACGTCCTCGACCATGGGCGTGGTCACGGCGGCGGCCGCATCGGCCTTGCGGCCGTCGAGGTACGCCTCCTGGATCTTGTCGCACTCGGCCTCGTAGCCCATCCGCACGAACACGTCCTTGTGGAAGTTGCGGTCGCGGGCGCCCATGCCGCCGATGTACAGGGCCAGGTTGGGTCGCAGGAGATCAGCGCACGCCTCGATGTCGTCGCCGGGCACCACCGGCACGACGCAGGCGACCTCGAAGTCGTCGGACGTGTGGCGGGCCCCCGCGCGCGCGAACCCGTCGGCCAGCGCCGCGCGGTAGAAGTCGTCGGCCCGCGGTGAGAAGAACATCGGCAGCCAGCCGTCGCCGATCTCCGCGGCCAGAGCCACGTTCCTCGGACCCTCGGCACCGAGGTAGATCGGGATGTCGGTGCGGAGCGGCCGAACGATCGACTTGAGCGGCTTGCCCAGTCCGGTGCCGCCTGACAGGGGCATCGAGTAGTGCTCGCCGTGGTATTCGACCGGCTCGTCACGGGCGACGATCCGGCGCACGATGTCGACGTACTCGCGCGTGCGGGCCAGCGGCTTGGCGTAGTCCTGCCCGTACCACCCCTCGACCACCTGCGGTCCCGACACCCCGAGCCCGAGGATGAGCCGACCGCCCGAGAGGTGATCGATCGTGATGGCGGTCATGGCCGTCGACGCCGGGGTGCGGGCCGAGATCTGGGTGATGGATGTGCCCAGCTTGATCCGCTGCGTCGCCGCGCCCCACCAGGCGAGGGGTGTAAAGCAGTCGGAGCCGTAGGCCTCGGCCGTCCACACGGACTCGAAGCCGAGCGCCTCAGCGGTGGCGATCTGGTCGACGGCGTCGGGCGGGGGTCCGCTCGGCGGCCAGTAGCCGACGACCAGGCCCAGCTTCACCCGGCGTTACCCACCCGCAGCTCGTCGGCATCGGACGACGCGCCGTTGCTGTCGCCGGCTTCTCCCGAGGCCACCTCCTCGACGGCCTCTTGCACGTCCTCGACCTTCTCGGCCGCTTCCTCGACGGTCGCCTGTTGCTCGGTCGGCAGGGTGCCGAGCCCGGCCAGACCCGACAGCATCTCCCGCAGCTGAGTCAGCTGGTTGGTCACGGCGTCGCGCTGGCGGGTCAGCTCGGCCACCTCGCGTTCGGCGGTCTGCTTGGTCACCTCGGCGTGGGTCTTGGCGTCGAACACCAGCTGATCGGATTCGGACTTGGCGTCGGCGACGGTTCGCTCCGCGAACGCCTTGGACTTGTCGATGATGTTGGCGGCCTCGGCTTCGCTGTCTCGCCGGCGCTGGTCGACGGCCTGCTCGGTGTCCTTGGCGCGGGCGTCGGCCACCTTGGCGCGCTGATCGGCCTCGACCACCAGCTTCTGCGTGGCGGCTACCGCAGCATCGTGGCGCTCGCTCTCCTCGCGCTCCGACCGCTCGCGACGCTCGGCCAGCTCGAGCTCGAGCGCCTGCAGCTCGGCCTCACGCTTCTCCTTGGCCTTGGTGAGCAGCTTGGATGCGGCGGCCCGCTTCTCCTCTGCCTCCCGGGACGCCACATTGCGCAGCTCGATGATCTCGCGCTCGGCGGTGGCGCGGAGCGTGGCGATCTCGCGCTCGGCGGTGGCCCGGTGCCCCGCGACCTCGTGGTCGGTCACGGTGCGGAGCTGGCTGGTCTCGCGTTCGGCCTCGGCCGTCAGGCCCTCGGCCTCGCGCTTGGCCGCCGCCCGGCCCTCGTTGGCCTCGCGCTCCGCGGAGTCTCGCGTGGCCTTGGCTTCGCGTTCGGCGGCGGTCTTGACGGCGGTGGCCACGGCCCGTGCCTTCTCGACCACCTCCTTGGACTCGAGGTGGGCGGCGGCGATCAGCTTCTCGGCCTCGCGCTTGGATTCGTCGCGGTGCTCGTTGGCCTGCTCCTCGGCCAGCCGCAGGAGCTGCTCGACCCGCGTGCCCAGTCCCGAAAGCGTGGGTTGGGCCGTTTCGTCGAGCTCCTTGGCTTGTTCGGCGACTTTACGTTCGAGCTCGTTGATGCGATCCCGAGCGTCGGTGGTGCCCGTCTTGGCCTTGGTGGCCGCGTTTGTGAGCTCGTCGATGCGGGCCTGCAGCCGCTCGATGAACATGTCGACCTGTGTGCGTTCGTAACCCCTGAGGACGATCGTGAAGTCAGGGGTGCCGGCGCTGTCGGTCGTCGGCGAAGTGGTGGTCCCCATGAGGACTCATCATGGCACGCCTGGCAACGGCTGGTGGACGTGTGTCGGTTTGGACCGGCGCCCAAGACTGAAACCTGTTCTACTCTGGGGCATCGGCGTTCCACGGAGGATCGGCCATGGCGAACCGGTATCCCTTCCCCATCCCCTTCGGCTGGTTCTGCGTCGGCTACCCGGAGGAGCTTCCCGTCGGTGAGCCGAAGCCCCTCTACTACTTCGGCCGGCACCTGGTGGGCTGGCGCGACCGCGAGGGCGCGGCCCACGTGCACGACGCCTTCTGCGCGCATCTGGGTGCCCACCTCGGGCACGGCGGGAGCGTCGACGGTTGCGAGCTCGTGTGTCCCTTCCACGGTTGGCGCTACGACGTCGACGGCGCCAACACCGCCATCCCCTACAGCGAGCGGCTGAACCGCCAGGCCCGGCTCCGCACCTACCCCGTCGTCGAGCGCAACGGCGTGGTGCTGGTGTGGTACCACCCCGGCGAGGAAGCGCCGCAATGGGACATCCCCGAGGTGCCCGAGCTCGCCGGCGACCCCGACTGGTCGACGGTCATCCGCACCGAATACGTGATCGACGCCGCCGCCCAGGAGATGGCGGAGAACAGCGTCGACGCCGCCCACTTCCGCTTCGTCCACAACACCGCCACGGTGCCGGAGATCGAGGAGTACACGACCGGGTTCCCCGAGGCAGTCATGCGATCGTCGCAGAAGTTCCCGACGCCGAGAGGGACGACGGAGGGCCGCATCGACACCCACGCCTGGGGCCCGGGCGTCTCGCTGGTCAACTTCAGCGGCATCATCGACACCCTGAACTACGCCTGCACGACGCCCATCGAGGCCGACCGTTGTGTTGTGCGGTTCAACTTCGTCTTCAAGACCATGGGCGACGAGGCCACGACGCGCCGCGTGGGTCGGGCGTTCGTGACCGAGGTCGACAAGCAGGTCAACGAGGACCGGCCCATCTGGGAGCACAAGGCCCACCTGGTGCGTCCCGCACTGGCCGACAACGACGGCCCGTTCATGAAGTTCCGTCGTTGGGCGGCGCAGTTCTACGCCGAGGGCGTGAGCGATGAGCGCCTCGTCTACCCACCACCGTTCTGGCCCGATCGGCTGGACGACGCGCCCGCCAAGGCGACGGCATCCGCGCGTTACACCGCAGAGTCGGGGCAGGACGACTCTGCCCGGTAGGTTGCCTGGCGGTGTCGACCGTCGACGACCAGCCGTCCGAAGCTGCTGCCTGCGAGCCCGAGGCGACCGGCGCCGTGCTGGCCGCCCTGTCGGCCGCAATGCGGGCGGTGACGCTCGGGTCATCGCTGGACCGGGTGCTGCACCAGCTGGCCGAGAGCGCACGCGACCTCGCCGGCGCCCGCTACGCCGCCATCGGCCTGCCGGAGCCGGAAGGCGACGAATTCGCCCGCTTCGTCACGGTAGGAATGAGCGACGAGCTCATCGAGCAGCTGGGACCGCTGCCCCGCACCCACGGGCTCCTCGATGCCATGCTCACCGATCCGTCACCGTTCCGCACCGCGGACATCACGCAGGACCCCCGTTTTCGGGGTTGGTGGCCGCCGGCCCACCCGCAGATGCGCTCGTTCCTCGGCGTGCCCATCGTGTCGGCGGGCGACATCATCGGCGCCTTCTACCTGACCGACAAACGGGGCGAGCCCGAATTCAGCGCCGCCGACGAATCGGCCGTGGTGCTGCTCGCCTCGCACGCCGCCATCGCCATCGACCAGGCCCGCCTGTTCGAGGACAGCCGCGAGCTGGGCCTGGTGCAGGAGCGGGGACGGCTCGCCCGCGAGCTGCACGATGCCATGAGCCAGTCGCTGTTCAGTCTGCAGCTGTCGGCCGAGGCGGCCGGGCGACTGTTGGAAAGCGATCCGGCCGGCGCTGCCGAGCAGGTCGCAACCGTGAGGGCCATCGCCGGCCGGGTCGCGGCCGAGTTGCGGACGACCGTCGACGGCCTGCGGCCGGCCGACCTCGAGCGCGACGGGCTCGTCGCCGCGCTCGCCACCCAGCTGACGCTGGCGGGTCGCGCCCACGACGTGCCGGTCGAGATCGAGGCGGGCGAGCTGCCCGAGCTCGACCCCGACGACGAGCACCAGATCCTGCGGATCGCACAGGAAGCGGTGACCAACGCCCTCCGTCATGCCGACGCCAGCCGGGTGCAAGTGTCCATCGGCATGCAAGGTCGACAGAATTCTGCGGCTGGAGCCCTCGTGCTGCGGGTGACCGACGACGGCCGTGGCTTCGATCCGGGGGCTCGGGCCGTGCGGGCGCGCCGATTGGGACTGACGTCGATGAACGAGCGGGCCGCCTCCGTGGGCGGATCGCTCACGATCACGTCGGCGCCCGGTCAGGGCACGACCGTCGAGCTGCGGGTGCCCCGGTAGGTCCGAGGGGCAGCGCGCCATGACGGCCGAGAGCCTGTCGGGACCGATTCGCGTGGCGATCAGCGACGACCACCCTGTCGTTCGCCAAGGCCTGCGATCGTTCCTCGAGGCGCAGGGATTCGAGGTGGTGGGCGAGGCGGGCGATGGTGACGAGGCGGTGCGCCTGGTCGAGCGAACCCAGCCCGACGTGCTGCTCACTGATGTGGTCATGCCGGGCGTCGACGGCATCGAGGCCATCCGCCGGCTGCGCGCCGCGGGGTCGACGGTCGGGATCCTGGTGCTCACGAGCTTCAGCGGCGCCGAGCAGGTGATCCCCGCCATCCGGGCCGGCGCCGACGGATACTTGCTGAAGGACGCCGGTCCCGCCGCCCTCGACGGTGCCATCAGGGCGGTGCACCGGGGCGAGCCGTTGCTGGCGCCCGAGGCCGCCGCGGTGGTGATGGCCAAGGTGGCCGATACGGCCGATCCCACCGTGCCGGCGGGAGCCGCTGCCGTGCATCCCGACCTGGAGCGCCTCACGGCGCGGGAGCGTGAGGTGTTGGCGGGACTGGGCCGGGGGCTGTCCAACCGTCAGCTCGCCGCCGAGCTGTACGTGTCAGAGAAGACGGTGAAGACCCACGTCTCCAACGTGCTGGCGAAGCTGCGGCTCGGCGACCGCACGCAGGCCGCGTTGTTCGCGGTGCGGGTCGGCCTGGCCGACCCCCGGGCCTGACCCGGCCACGTCGTCGCAGGCCAGCAACGGGCCCTGGGGTGTAGGCCTCTCGACCGAGCCCGAACCCGTCCGCGGGCCGATGGCGAAGCCCGGATGGCTCCCTACGTTGCCGTACAGACAACGAAGGGAGCACCAAGTGCGAAGGACAGCTCTCATCACCGGTGGCAGCCGGGGCCTCGGGCTCGCCCTGGCCCGTCGCCTGGCGGCGGACGGCTGGAACCTGGTCGTCGACGCCCGTGACGCCGGTCCCCTCGAGCGGGCTCGACGCGAGATCGACGCCGCCGGGTCCGGCACGGTCATCGCCCTGGCGGGCGACATCGCCGACCCGGTCCACGTGGCCGCTCTCCTAAACGCCGCCGCCGGCCAGGGCGGCTTCGAGCTGCTGGTCAACAACGCCGGCACGCTCGGGCCCTCGCCCCTGCCGCACGTCGCCTGGCTCCGGACCGGCGACCTGGAACAGATCCTGCGGACCAACGTGGTCGCACCCCTCCGGCTGGTGCAGGCCGCCCTCCCCCAACTGCGGGCGGCGCGGGGCGCGATCGTCAACGTGACCTCCGACGCCGCGGTCGAGGGATACGAGGGCTGGGGCGGCTACGGCGCCTCCAAGGCGGCGCTGGAACAGCTCAGCCGGGTGCTGGCCGCCGAGGAGCCCGACGTGCGCGTGCTGTGGGTCGACCCCGGGGACATGCGCACGCAGATGCACCAGGACGCGTTCCCGGGCGAGGACATCTCCGATCGCCCGACACCCGAGAGCCGGGTTCCCGGGCTCGTACGCCTCGTCGACGAGCGGCGCCCCAGCGGCCGGTACCGGGTCGAGGACCTGTTGGACGAAGCGGCCCCCGACGACGAGTTGGTGGAGGCACAGAAATGAGCGAGCGTGAGCGAGCGAATCATCGACACAGTGGGTTGTTCGCCGCGAAGCGGCGATCCCTCATTGGCGTGCCGGAGGCACGGCAGTGAGGGTGATCGACACCTCCGGGCTGCGGTCGTTCCGCATCCCACTCGGCGGTGGGGCCGGTACCCCGGTGGAGCTGCGGCGCCACGGCGGCGAGCTCGGGTCCGACGCCCGGGCCGATGTCCGCCTGATGGTGGCCCGGCGCTCCTCCACCGCTGTCGGCCACCACCGCTTCGCCGACCTCGGCGGCGCGCTGGAGGCTGGCGACGTGCTGGTCGTGAACACCTCGGCCGTGATCCCGGCGGCGCTGGACGCTCGCGGCACCGACGGGTCCGAACTGCGCATGCACCTGTCGACCGAGCAGCCCGGCGGCTTCTGGGTGGTCGAGCCCCGGCGCCACGCGGGCCCCGGCACGGAGCGGTACGTGGGGATGCCGCCGAGGCACCCGGTGCTCCCGGGCGGTGGGCGGGCCGAGCTGCTCGCCCCCTACCCCGCCGGAACGGGCCTGGTGCGGTTGTGGCTGGCGCGGCTCGACGCACCCGGCGGGCTGCTGGCGTACCTGCAGGCCCACGGTCAGCCGATCCGCTACGCCCATTCCGAGGCGGCGTGGCCGATCGAGGCGTACCAGTCGGTGTTCGCTCGGGACCCCGGCTCGGCGGAGATGCCGAGCGCGGCCCGTCCCTTCACCGAGTCGTTGGTGACCGAGCTGGTGACGCGAGGCGTCGTCCTGGCTCCGATCACCCTGCACACCGGAGTGTCGTCGCAGGAGGCTGGCGAGCCGCCGTACGCCGAGCGCTACCAGGTGCCGCCGGCCACCGCCTCGTTGGTCAACGCCGCCCACGCCGACGGCCGCCGGGTGATCGCGGTCGGGACCACCGTGGTGCGGGCCCTGGAGTCAACTGCGGACGAGGCCGGCCGCTCGCATCCCGGGCGGGGCTGGACCGAGCTGGTGGTCACGCCCGAGCGGGGCGTGCGGGTGGTCGACGGGCTCCTCACCGGCTGGCACGAGCCCGAGTCGTCACACCTGGCCATGCTCGAGGCCATCGCCGGCCGCGACCTGCTGGACGCCTCGTACGCAGCGGCAGTCGACGAGGGCTATCGCTGGCACGAGTTCGGCGACAGCCACCTGATCCTGCCCTGAGCGCGACCCGCGGGGCAGCCCGTCCCGAGGTCACGGGCTCTGCCGGCACGAGGGAGGGTGATGGGTTCGCCACGCAGAACCTATGACCTCCGACTCGGATCGCCGGCACCGACGGCCCCGGGGTTGACGAGGATGCTCAGTTCGCCGGAGGTTGCGCCACCGTCGACGGTCAGCTCGCTGCCCGTGGTGTAGCTGGAGTCGTCGCTGGCGAGGAACAGCACCGCCTGCGCCGCCTCATCGGGGCGGCCCATGCGGGGCACGGGCAGGCGCTTGTAGTACGGGGCGTCGGGATCGGTGCCCTCGAGCATCGGCGTGTCGATCCCGCCCGGATGCACCGAGTTCACGCGGATGCCCTTGTGGCCGAGCTCGATCGCGGCGGACTTGGTCAGGCCCCGCACCGCCCACTTGCTCGCAACGTAGGCCCCGAGGTACGGAAGCCCGGTGAGCCCTGCGGTCGAGGAGATGTTGACGATCGAGCCGCCGCCGGCCTTGGCCATCGCCGGCATGACCGCCTTGATGCCGAGGAACACGCCGATGAGGTTGACCTGCAGGATGCGGTCGAAGTCGGCCCGCTCGGTCTGGTCGACGCTCCGGAACATGAGGATGCCGGCGTTGTTGACCAGCACCGTGACCGGGCCGAAGCGTTCCTCGGCCAGTGCCACGGCCGCCGCCCACTGGGCCTCGTCGGTGACATCGAGGTGGGTGAAGGCCGCCGCATCCGAGCCCAACTCGGCAGCCACCGCACCGCCCTCGTCGTCGAGCACGTCGCCGATGACCACCCGGGCGCCCTCGGCCACGAACAGGCGCGCCTCGGCCGCGCCCTGGCCCCGTGCCCCGCCGCTGATGATCGCGACCTTGCCGTCCAGCCGTCCCATCCAAACCCCTTCCGAGCCCTATGGCTTGTCGGCGCCGACCGCCCACATGGAGAAGAACTGCGAGCCGCCGCCGTACGCGTGCCCGAGCGCGAGGCGGGCGCCGTCGATCTGGTGCTCGCCCGCCTGGCCCCGTACCTGCATCGCGGCCTCGCCGAAGCGGATCATCCCCGATGCCCCGATGGGGTTGGACGACAGCACGCCGCCCGACGGGTTCCAGGGGATGTCCCCGTCCATCTGCGTGGCCCCGTCCTCGACGAGCGTCCAGCCCTTGCCCTCATCGGCGAAGCCGAGGTTCTCCAGCCACATGGGCTCGTACCACGAGAACGGCACGTAGACCTCTGCCACGTCGAACTGTGCACGCGGATCGGTGATCCCTGCCTGGGCGTACACGTCGGCGGCGCACTCTCTTCCCGCCTCGGGGTTGACCTGGTCGCGACCCGGGAACATCGTGGGCTCGGAGCGCATGGCGCCGCCGAGCATCCACGCCGGGCGGCGGTCGGCGGAGGCCGCGGCGTCGCCGGCGGCCTCGTCGGTGAGCACCATGGCGCAGGCGCCGTCGGACGACGGGCAGGTCTCGGAGTAGCGGATCGGGTCCCACAGCATCATCGAGTCCCGCACCGAGTCGAAGCTGATGTCGTGCTCGTGCAGGTGGGCCTTGGGGTTCTTGAGTGCGTTGAGCCGGTCCTTCAGCGCCACCAGGACCCCGATGTGGTCGGGCGCTCCGGAGCGGCGCATGTAGGCCCGGATGTGGGGGGCGAAGTAGCCGCCGGCCCCGGCCACGAGCGGCGGCTGGAACGGGATCGGCAGCGTCAGCGCCCACATCGCCTCGCTCTCCGACTGCTTCTCGAAGGCGACGGTGAGGACCCGCCCATGGATCCCGGCCTGAACCAGGCTGGCGGCCACCAGGGCGGTCGAGCCCCCCACCGAACCGGCCGTGTGCACCCGCAGCATCGGCTTGCCGACGCACCCCAGCGCGTCGGCAAGGTACAGCTCGGGCATCATCACGCCCTCGAAGAAGTCGGGCGCTTTGCCGATGACCACCGCCTCGATGTCCGACCAGTCCATCTCGGCGTCGGCCAACGCGTCGTGGGCCGCCTCCCGCACCAGGCCGGCGATCGACACGTCGCCCCGCGTGGCCTGGTGCCTCGTCTGCCCGATGCCGACGACGGCGACGCGTTCCTTGCCCATCAGGCGTCTCCCTCGAGCACGCACACCAGGTTCTGCTGGAGGCAGGGCCCGCTGGTGGCGTGGGCCACCGCGCGCCGCGCCTCGCCGCGCCGGATGCGGGTAGCGGCCTCACCGATGCGGATGAGCCCGGCGGCCATGATCGGGTTGGCGGCGAGCGGCCCGCCGGACGGGTTCACGGCCACGCCAGCGCCGAGCCCGAGGGCGTCACGCAGCAGCACCTCCTGGTGGCTGAAGGGGGCGTGCAGCTCGGCCACGTCGATCGGCGTGTCGCCGACGCCCGCCCGCTCGCCGGCCAGGCGGGTGGACGGCGAGGACGTGAGGAGGCGCACGCCGAGCCCGTGCGCCTCGATGCGATGGTCGATACCCCGGATCCACGCGGGCCGGTCGACCACCTCGCGGGCCCGGTCGCCGGCGGCCAGGATCATCGCCGCCGCCCCGTCACCGATCGGTGGGCAGTCGTGGCGGCGCAACGGCGGGGCGACCTCGGGCTCCTTCAGCAGCACGTCGGGATCGTCGGAGCCCTGTAGCTGGGCGAAGGGGTTGTCGGCGGCCGACCTGCGGCTGCGGGCGGCGATCTCCGCCATCTCGCCCACCGAGGTCACGCCGGCCTCGATGCACGCACGGGCCTGGAGGGCGCCGAGCGCCACACTGTCGGGCCACAGCGGCGCGACGTAGTACGGGTCCAGTTGGCGGGACAGCACGTCACGCAGCGAGCCCGGCGACGCCTTGCCGTAGCTGTACACCAGGGCGGTGTCGGCGGCGCCGGTCTGGATCTTGACCCACGCCTCGTACAGCGCCCACGCCCCGTCCATCTCGACATGGCTCTCGCTGATGGGTGGCCACGCACCCACCCCGTCGAGGGTCATCACGAAGCTGAACGCCGCGCCGGCCAGGTAGTCGGTGCTGCCCGAGCAGGTGAAGTCGATCTGGGACTGGTCGAGGCCGACGTCGGTCTTCACCCGGTGTAGCACCGGCATCAACATCTCGACCTCGTTGCGCCGCTGCTCGCGGCGCACGTGGTGAGACTGCGCGAAGGCGACGACGGCCACATCACGCATCAGACGTGCTCCCGGAAGCTCTCGTAAGGGGCGTCGGGCTCGCCGGTGGGGCGCCACCACTTGATGGATGCCAGGTTGGGCTGGAGCTCATCGGCGTCGACCCAGACCGCCTCGACCCGCATGCCCATGTGGATCTGGTCGAAGGGGATCTCCTGGACCAGCCCGAACAGGCCCATGTCGGCCCCGTCGGGGAGCACCGAGGCGCACACGTATGGCAGCTCCATGGCCGAGCCGCTGAACTTCACGTTGACCACACAGAAGGTGGTCACGATGCCCCGGTCGGCCAGCTCGACCTGCTCGCGGGTGGGAACACCGTCGGTGGGGCACGACCCGCGCGGCGGCAGCATCACCTTGCCGCAGACCGGGCAGCGCTCCCCGAGGATCCTCTTGGACGCGATGCCGCGCAGGAACCGCGAGGTCGCCTCGCCGGCCCTGAACGTGTACTCGAGCCGGGCGGGCGTGCGGATGCTGCGGACCGGCTCCAGGTCCCTCAGTGCCTGGGGCAGGACCAGCGGATCGCTCATGTCGGCGCCGCCTCCGCCGGCTCGAAGCAGGCGATGTCCGTGATCGAGCCGACCCGCTCGCCGGCCCAACGGATCCGCACCTGCATTCCCGTGGCCATGACGTCGGGTGAGCCGGCGTCGACGGCGTGGAGGAGCGCCGTGTCAGCGCCGTCGATCCGGACGAGCGCCCACGCGAACGGTCGGTCGAGTGGCTGGTTGGGCCGGGGCTCGGGCTCCCACGACCAGGTGGTGACGGTCCCGGTCTCTCCCAGCTCGACCAGCTCGGTGAGCTCGGCGCTGGTCACGGGGTCGTACTCCACCGGTGGGCACAGGACCCGGCCATCGACGGCCCGCACGCCGAGCACGAGGCCCTCGCGCAGCCCGGTCAAGAACGCGCTCTGGACCGGACCGACGGTCCGGCTGAACGGATACTCCAGGACGAGCGGCGCCGACAGGACCTCGGCGTCGGGCATGGCATCTCCCCAGGGTGAAACAGGTTCTACCTCGGGGGCTTGGTCTAGCAGCTTTCGCGAACCGGACGGAAGCGCCCACGGGCAGGCCTGACGCGCCCGTACAGTGGCGCTCTGGGCATCGGTGGACGATGCAGGGCGTGATGATGCCATGCGGGACGAGGCAGGCGGAGAGGGGCGACCGGTGACCCTCCGGCGCAGGCCCGGGCGCCGAAGCCGGCGATCCTGGCGGTGGACGACGACCCGACAGCATCCTCACGGCCGCACGCCGGATCAGCGAGATCGTGGCGGCGATGCGCTCGTACACCTATCTCGACCGGGGCACGTGGCAGACCGTCGACGTCACCGAGGGGATCGAGAGCACGCTGGTGCTGATGCGGTCGAAGCTGGGCGACATGCGGGTCGAGCGCCGTTGCGCGCCCGACGTGCCGCGTATCGAGGTCCGAGGCAACGAGCTGAACCAGGTGTGGACCAACGTCATCGACAACGCCATCTACGCAACTGGTGGCGCCGGAACCCTGGTGATCCACACGTCGGTCGCCGACGGGTGGGTCGTGGTCGAGCTCGAGGACGACGGCCCCGGCATGGCTCCGGGCGTGGCCGAGCGGGTGTTCGACCCCTTCTTCACCACCAAGCCGCCGGGCAGCGGCACCGGGCTGGGCCTGAACATCAGCCACACCATCGTGGTCCGCCAGCATGGCGGCCGGATGAGCGTGGAGAGCCGCCCGGGCCGCACCTGCTTCCGGGTCGAGCTGCCGATCGTCCGCCCGCGCGCCGACAGCGGCGCCGACGGGTGAAACCGGCGGCCTAGGGGAACAGCAGCCCGACGCCCGCGACGATCGACAGGCCGACGCCGGCCGCCAGCGGATACACGGCGAGGCGGCGAGGCAGGACTTGGTCGGGCATGCGCCGGTCGAGGTCGCCGCTGGCTCCGGCCAGGACGACGACCCCGCTGATGACCAGGATCAAGCCGGCCGCACCGATCAGCTTGAACACATCATGTCTCTGGCCGCCGTGGCGAGCCAGTGCTCGTCGCCCCGCAGCCTGCGGGTCAGGTTGTCGTGGCGGTCGTGGCGC
>Ga0214469_1000002_pt1 | contig 68459 bp, 76 predicted proteins | sample RVTome_10_FD_187340 | JGI IMG/M metagenome (GOLD analysis project Ga0214469, IMG submission 187340) | Soil microbial communities from uranium-contaminated site in the Upper Colorado River Basin, Wyoming, United States - RVT153D57 HiSeq ... | reverse complement strand
CGTCCTGTGCAGGCACGTCGTGGGTGATGTCGATGACACGTACGCTCGGCGCGAGCCGAGCCAGGACCCCGTGGCACGCGGCCACGAACCCGTCCCGCAACCCGTAGTCGGTCAGCAACCCGACCCACTGATAACGCACGACCGCCTCCCACCCGCCGAGAAATGACCGGTCCGTGGCACCCCGTGCCATGGATACCACGGACCGTTCCAGATGTATCCGCCGGTTTCAGCCGCCGAGCCAGCCCAGGGGGTTGACGAACTCGCCGCCGATCATCACCTCGAAGTGCAGGTGCGGGCCGGTGGCGTAGCCGGTGGAGCCGATGTTGCCGACCTTCTGACCGGCGCTGACCTTGTGACCGGCGCTGACGCTGGTACCGGACAGGTGCGCGTACCTGGTCTCGGTGCCGCCGCCGTGGCTGATCGTCACCATGTTGCCGTACGCACCGTCGTACGTGACGGACTTGACCGTCCCGGCGGCAGCGGCGTATGCGTTGCCGTCGCCGTACCCGAAGTCCGTTCCCGAATGAAGCTTGTGCGCGCCGGTGATCGGGTGGGTCCGCATTCCGTAGTCGCTCGTGATCGACCCGGTGCCGGGACGGACCCGTCCGGTGACGGCCGCGGAGCGCGACCCGACGCCGGCGGCATCGCCACGGCCTGCGGCAGCACGTTCGGCGGCCTCCTCCTTCTGCTGGGCGGCCTTGGCCTTCTTCTCGGCCGCCGTTGCCTTGGACACCGCGTCCTTGGCCTTCTTGACCGCCTTGGAGTCCTCGCCCTCTTCCTCGATGGCCTCCTTCTCGGCCTGGCCGGCCTTCCTCCACGCAGCCTTGGCGGACTCGAGTCGCGCCGTCGCCTCGGACCACTCGACCGACGCCGCGAGGTGGGCTTGGGTCGCCGTCATCCTCTGCTGCCGAAGCATCTGCTCACGCGACTTGGCCGCCTCGAACTGCTGATCAGCCTCCGCGACCTCGTTGGTGACCGCGTCGCTGATCGGCTCCACGAGACTCAGCACCGGTCCGATCACAATTGTGAGACCTGCCTTCGCTGCGCCTGCTGCGGCGTCGAGGACAGGCATGTCGGTGCTGCCCGCCGCGACCTCCGCCGCTTTGGCGGCCACATCGACGATCCCGCCGCCGGGCTGGAGCTCCTTTGCGAGCGTGGAAGCTTGCTCGACTCTGGAGCTGACCTCCTCCACCTCGGCCCGTGCACGCTCCAGCTCGGCTTCGGACCTAAGGACTTCGAGCTGCACGTCGGTCAGCTGTTCATTGGCCTTCTCGGTGGTTGCGGCCGCGGACTTGAGTTCCTCTGCCGACGTCTTGGCCGACTTCGTGGCCTTCTCCAAGGTACGGGTGGCCTGCTTGGTCGCCTTGACAGCCTCGGCCACATCGGTTGTCGCGGCTGCTGCGGGGCCGGCGACGCCAAAGGCCAGGGTGCCGGCCAGAACCGCTGAAATCGTAGAGGTTTTGACTCTGGACTTACCGGGAATCATCAACTTCCGAACTCTCGGGGACAGGGACTGCGCACCTGCGCGCGCAAGCGCCCGTTGCCGGGGCATTAGGCGCGACGCCGGCGACCCCGTGGGGGCATCGGCGACAGACCCATTAACGCAGCCCGTAGTTTCGGGCGTTCCGGACAACTAGGTGATCTGTCACACGTCCGGCACGGTCAATCGTGTGACCTACGCCACATTTCAGCCGATATAGGCGGCCACCCGTGACTGCAGCACGGGCAGGCTGATCGACGCAGCGCCGAGGACCACGTCATGGAAGTCCTTGATGCTGAATCGGTCGCCGAGGGCTCCCCTCGCGTGCTCACGCAGCCGGAAGATCTCCCGCTGCCCGACCTTGTAGGCGAGGGCCTGCGCGGGCATCCCGATGTACCGGTCCACCTCCACCGTGATGGTGTCGATGTCTACCGGCATGTGCTCGACCATGAAGTCGATGGCCTGCTGCCGCGACCACCCCATCGCATGCAGGCCGGTGTCGACGACGAGCCGGCAGGCTCGCCAGACGTCCGAGGACAGCATTCCCAGCCGGTCGAGATCGTCCTCGTACAGGCCCATCTCGTCGGCCAACCGCTCGGTGTAGAGGGCCCAGCCTTCTACGAACGCCGTGTGGCTCCACGACATCCGCCGGAACGAGGGCAGATCGGTCCGTTCGGTGGCAATGGCCAGTTGCAGATGATGCCCGGGAATCGCTTCGTGGAACGCAATCGAGGCGGTGGAGTATCGGCCCCGCTCACCCGGCTCATGCAAGTTGACGTGATACGTGCCGGGACGGGCTCCGTCGGGCGTCGGCGGCGTGTAGTAGGCAGGAGGCACATCCGCCGCCAGGTAGTCAGGCACGGGCATCAGCTCGCACGAGGCCTGCGGGAGAATGCCGAACCAATCACCGATCTTCGCGCTGGCGGCGTCGAGGCAGCGCTGGGCGTGGGCCAGAATCTCATCACCGCTGCCGTAGCGCAGACTCTGGTCGTGCAGCAGCCGCTCGAACACCTCGCGCACGTCGGACGTGCCGAACACGCGCTCACCTACTTCGGCGAACTCGGCGCGGATCTTGACGCTCGCCTCCTCCCGGCCGATCTGATGCAACTCGTCGGCAGTGATCGGCAGACCTGTGTGGTGCTCGATGAGCGCCTGGTAGAGCTCCGCGCCGTCGGCGATGTGACACAGTCCGGGTTTTTCGTCGGGCCGCGCGAGCGGCAGCAGATCGCCCTCGAACGTGGCGCGGTATCGTTCGAACGCGGGACGCAGCTGGTCGCGGACGGCGTCGCTCAGCTCGGCTCGCCAGGCGTCAACGCCATTCCAGTCGTCGGGGCCGGCCAGGTTGACGAACGGGTCGCTGTCGAGTGACGTCTCGAGGTACTTCGTGAGCTGGTTGAGCGACCGGGTTATGTTGATCTTGGCAGGGGTTCGGCCGGCGGCCAATCCCTCGCGGTACCGCTGCGCCGCCTGGTCGAGCAAGCGGGCCAACTCACCAATCCGGACGACGGCCATCCGAGCATGCTCGGGATCCGGTGCACGCAATTGCCCGGCCATGATCAGCAGCCCGGCGTGTGCACCTTGCATCTGGTCGGACTCCAGCTCGACCCGGCGCAGGTCGATGCCTCGCACGGCGTCGTCGAGTTCGTTGATCAGCAGATCGCGTGTGACGGCGTCGGCGTCATCGAGCTCGTCGGCGGGAACGGCGGCGGCGCGATCCCGGAATTCCTGCCACCGGCCGCGCAACTGCCGCTCGGCCTCGGCCGACATGTCGTCCGCACGGTCGTCGAAGCGGTGATCACCCAGATAGGAGGCGAACAGCGGGCTGGCCTCGAGCTTGGCTTGCCAGTACTCCTCTGCGGTGGCTCGCACCTGTTCAGCTGCAGTCATGAGAGCACATCTTGCCGCACCACGCCGACAGGCAGCACCGGCCCTTCGCAGCCGGTGCGACTGCGACAATCGCCGCGTGACCGAATCCACCGTCGAGATCCACCTGGCGTCCGTTGCCGACCTGCCCGAAGTGCGTGCCGTCCGGCTGCGCGCGCTCCAAGAGGCGCCGTACGCGTTCGCGTCGACTTATGAGCGGGAGTCGGCCTTCGGTGCTGCGGACTGGGTGGAGCGACTTACGAGCGGCAGCGCCACCTTCCTCGCTCGGGTAGGCGAGACGACCGTCGGCATCTGCACTGGCCTGCCGCCTCGTGACGCCATTGTCGAGCTGGTGGCGATGTGGGTCGATCCAGCAGTCCGCGGCTCCGGCGTCGCGGCGGAGCTGGTTCACGCAGTCTCTGCTTGGGCGGCCGACCAGGGAGCGGATCGAGTCCATCTCTGGGTTGCTGGTGCCAACGAACGGGCCAAGCGTTTCTATGAGCGGCTCGACTTCGTGCTGACCGGCGAGCGGCAGCCCCTGCCGAGTGACCCAGGCGTACAGGAGTTCGGCATGGTTCGCCTCATCAGCCCCGAGTGACTTTCGAGGTGCCATCGATTCGCCGGGATGTGACAGTTGGCGCAGCGATCGGGTAGGACGTTGAACATGACTGCTTCGTTCGCTGAGCCCGCCGTCGAATTGCCCGGTGGCGGCCGTCTGCCGCTCCTCGGCTTCGGAACCTGGCAACTGTCCGGAGATTCGGCCGCTCGAGCGATCGGTTGGGCGCTCGATGCCGGCTACCGGCACATCGACACCGCCACCATGTACAGAAACGAGAACCACGTCGGCAAGGCGGTGCGCGAAAGCGGGTTGCCACGCGAGGACGTCTTCATCACGACCAAGCTGCCACCAGGTCACGTTGGTCGCGAACGGCGGACGCTGGACGAGAGCATGGCCGCACTCGGGACGGATCACGTCGACCTGTGGCTCGTCCACTGGCCACCGAACAGGCGAGCCGGAGTGAGCACCTGGGAGGAGTTCGTCGCCGCCCGGTCGGACGGACTCGCCCGCGCGATCGGCGTCAGCAACTACTCCCTGGAACAGATCGACACGTTGATCGCGGCCACAGGTGCGGCCCCCGAGGTCAACCAGATCAAGTGGAGCCCGCTGCTGTACGACGCCGACCTGCTCAGCGGTCACCGGGAACGCGGCATCGTGGTCGAGGGTTACAGCCCGTTCCGGGCCGGGACGCTCACTCATCCGGTGCTGATCGAGATCGCCGCCCGGCATGGCAAGGACCCGTCGCAGGTCGTCGTCCGCTGGCACATCCAGCACGAGGTCGTGGTCATTCCGAAATCGGCCCGGCAGGACCGGCTGGTCGGCAACGCCGACGTATTCGACTTCGAACTGTCGGCCGACGAGATGAAGGCAATCGACGCCCTCGCTCGCTAGCGCGTCTCGCCGATGCGGTGTGGCCGCAGCCCGGTCAGCGCACCAGCAAGGCGACGCCGGCTGCGGCGGCCGCCCACAGGAAGCTGGCGAACGTGCCGATGATGAACCGCTCGGCGGCGCCCGGTGCCTTCAACTCGGCATACCGCCCCAGGCCCTTTATCGCGACGACCACCGCGATGCCGCCTGGCTGGCCGACCAGCAGGCTGGCGGCTAGGGCGGCACGTTCCAGGGCACCGATCCACAACCCGCCACGAAGTTCAGCCCGCGGCTCTCCCGGCTCGAGCGTCTCAGCCGGATAGCTCACGTTCGGCACACCCGAGCGCTGGGCACCGCGCAAGACGGCCGTTGCGACCGGGCCGCCTCCCAGTATGGCGACCACGACCGACAGGACGACGGCGTATTCGTAGCCACCGTCCGCACTGGTTGCCAGCAGCGCGACCACTCCGAGCCCGAGCGCCGGAACACCCGCTGAAGCCCACCACGGCCAGGCGTCGAGGCCGCGCGAAACTCGGGGCAGCCACATCACCACGCAGCCGAGCGCCAGCACGGTCAGCGCACTCAGCGCTGCCAGAGTCGCGGCGCTCACGCGTCGGCCGCGTCGAGCAACCGGGCCGCCACCGGCTCGGCTCGGCGCTGTTCCTGCCAGAGCGCAGCATGCAGGCGCTGGCTTACCGCCTGTGGGCTGATGCCCAGCCGGCTCGCGGCTTCCTGCTGTGTCATGCCGGTTGCCATCAGATCGGCCACCTCCCAGCCGGGCCGGCTTCGCCGTTGAACGATAGCGGCCAACAGTGCCAGCAATGCCTCGGCATCGCCAGCGGCCTGGGAGTCCGAGCCGCAGACGGCCACGTGGCGCGGGCTGGACTTGGCCCGCAGGACGGCCTCGCGTGCGTGGACGAACGCTGGGCCGGTCGCGGCTCGAACACTCGCGGGGATCGGCTCGCGGACCGGCCCGAGGCCGAGCCCGACACTCCACGAACCGTTGCGCACCAGGTTCAACGCGGTTCTCACCGCATGCTCCGCGCCGGCAAGCAGGCCCTGCGCCTCGTCTCCGGCCGTTCGCTCGAACGGCCGGACCACCGCAGCAGCCGGCAAGACGTCGGCAAGCTCGCGGAGCAGAGCGTCGATCAGGTCATGGCCACGCTGGCTGCCACGCTGGTCGACCGTCATGACGATCACAACACCCTGCCCTTGAGACGCATAACTCAAGGCTAGAGCCTTGTGGTGGCAGTTTCAAGGCTGAAGCCTTTAGGCAGACGTGCGGACGCGCACCAAGTGGGCCGCCCACCGGGATTGGCGACGTCGGTACAGGCACGCATGCCTGTAGCCAAGGGGCGCCGCCTGCCGAACGTGATCGAACGTCAGGGGGTCTGGGAGGGGTGGTCGCTCGAGCCGAGTTCGGGAGCCCCGGTGGCGGCATCGACCGGGCCGGCCTTCAGTTCGGCGAGGCGCGCTTCGATCTCAGCCTGCCGGCCGGCGTCCTCGAGACTCTCGAACTGAGCATCCAGCGACGATTCGGCCAACTCGGCGTGTCCCCGGACTCGAGCCTCTTCGCGGCGGATCTTGTCCTCGAACCGGCCCAGCTCGCTCGTCGGGTCGAGAATGTCGATGCTCTTGATCGAGTCCTGCACCTGGGCGGTCGCCTGTGCCGCCTTGGCCCGCGCTATCAGCTCGTCGCGCTTGCTGGTCAGCTCGTACAGCTTGGCCTTCATCTGCCCCAGGCCGGATTTCAGCTTCTCCACCACGTCCTGCTGAGATCGCAGGTTGGGTTCGGTCGCTCTCACGTCGGCCTCGGCGCTCATCTGCTTGCCGATCGCGATCTTTGCCAGGTTGTCGAACTTCTCCGCCTCGGCAACGTTGCGTGCGGCGCGCAGCTCATCGGCCTTCCGGCTAGCCGCCAGCGCCTTGCGGCCCCACTCGACGGCAGCCTTCTGATCCTCGGCGAAGTCCTCCTCCATCATGCGGACGTTGCCAATGGTCTGCGCGATCGCCTGCTCGGCCTCAGCGATGTTGTTCGTGTAGTCGCGAACCATCTGGTCGAGCATCTTCTGTGGGTCTTCTGCCGAGTCCAGCAGCGCGTTGATGTTGGCCTTGGCCAGCTGGGTCACGCGTCCGAGGATGGATTGTTTGGCCATTGTCCTGCTCCTACCTTCAATTCGGCGGGCACGCGGGTGTGCGCCCGCTAGAACCTGCCTCCACCTCCCCGGCGAGCCCGAGTACTTCGCCCGCCGAAGCTTCCTGGGCTGCGGGACGACCTGCCACCCCTGCTTCCGCCGCCCCCAAACCCGCCTCCGAACATGCCGCCTCCGCGGCGACCGCCCAGCACGCTATCGATGAGGATGCCGCCCAAGATCGCGCCGCCGAGGCCACCCCCTGAGCTTTCACCGCCGAATGGCCCACCCTGGCCCATCATCGATCCGACGTCGCTGCGCGCCAGTTGACCGGCCTCGCCGGCCAACTGGCGGGCGTGCTGGGCTTCCTGCAGCGCCGCCTCGGCGTTGCCTTGCTGGGCCAGCGCCATGGCCTGCTCCAGGTGGCGCTGCGCCTCGGCCAGCCGGGTGCGGGCCTGGCTGCCGACGCCGCCGCGGCGGGTGGTTACGAAGTCCTGGGTCGCGGCGATCTCGCTGCGCGCCGCCAGCATCGTCTGGTCCAGCACCGCTCGGGCCCGCTGCTGGCGAGCCTGCTCGTCACGCACACCCTGAAGGGCGGCGGCGAGCTCCTCATGAGCCTGCTCGATCCGTTTCGTGGCCCCCAGCGGATCGAACCGGCCGCTGGACAGCTCCTGCTGGACCGACGTCAACGCATGCTCGGCCGACGCGACCCGGCCGGCCAGCTGGGGATCCTGCCGGCCACCGCCCAGCATGGCCTTGGCCTCGCTGAGATCCTGCGCCGCCTCCTGGACCGCCGCGCGCAGGCCGTCAGCGGCCTGGTCCAGGTCCGCACCGAGCCGGTCGACCGCCTCGACGAGCTGTGTCGCCTGCCCGACCGCTTCTTGCCCGGCGAGCACCGCGACGGCCGCGCCGGCAGTGTCACCGGCGTCTAGGCGCTGGCGCGCATCAGCAGCCGCCGTCCGGGCGAAATCCAGCCGCTCGGTGGCCTGCTCGTCGTTGTTCGCCACCGGTTCGAGAGCGGAGTCGGAGTACCTGCCGCGCAGCGCGTCGAGCGCCGCCGGGAGCGCAGCGACTCTTGGCCCGAGTTCAGCCGCGCGCTGCTCCACCTCCGCCAGGACCTCGGGAGCGTTCTGCTCGAGTGCGCGGAGCCGGTCGAATGCGTCGGCTTGCGCGTCCAGGGACTCATTGGCCGACTCGCACCGCGTGATGATCTCCTCCAGCATCTGGCGGCGGGTCGCGTCGTCCTCGGGTATGGCGTCGTCGAGTTGCTGCCGGAGCCGGAACGAGGCGGTCAGGTCGGCCTTCGCGTCCTCGATTGCCTTGGCGAACGGTGCGGCGGCCTCCTCACCGAACTGGGCAGTAGCGAACCCGAGTTCCTGCTCACTGGTCTTGACCGCGTCGTCGGTTTCGACCAGCAGGCTGCTGGCCCGCGCATCCAGCTCATCGACGGTGAGCGTGGACGGTTCGGCGCTCGTGGAACGCCGGCGGCGCGCCCGGGTGTAGGCGTACGCTCCGACGCCCACCGCACCCGCGCCGATGAGAACCGGAACCCACGGGAAGCCGCCGTCCGCGCTGGGACTCTCCTCGCCGGGGACTATTTCCGGCGCCTGAACCTCCTGCCCACTCAGGGTCGCGGCGATGCCGTTCGCCGCGCCGATCGCGCCGCCCGCCCAATCGTTGGCGCGCAGCGGCGGTTCGATCGCGACGGACTCGATCTCGCGCAGTTGCTCATCGGTCAGCGGGTAATCCGCATCGATGGACAGCTGAAAGGCGCGCTCGCCGGTGGCCACCGCCAGCAGCGCGTCGTTGATCCCGAACTGGCTCCGCTGCGCCGTAGTGTCCGCCCACTCCTGGCGATCCAGCCCGGAGAAGTTGTCCACGTAGACGACGTAGAGGTCCAGGCGATGATCCTCGAACAGCCGGTCGACCGCCTCCTCGACCTCGCCCCGGCGATCACCGAGGGCATCGACCCGATCGGTGATCCGTTCCTCGATCGAGAACGGCTCGTCGGCATTGGCCACCTCTGGCGTCGACAGCCACAGCGCCAGAATGGCCGCCCCTACGCCACGCGCCGCACCCATCCGCATGCCGCGCCTCCCCATCAGCCGATCACCAGCGAGCGTAGACCGCACGGGCAGGGTCGGCCACCGGAACGGCGAAGACGTACGCTCCGTCGCATGAGCGCTTCCTCCCTGCCGACCCGGGCCGACGTCGTGGTCATCGGGGCCGGCCACAATGGCCTTGTCGCTGCAACGGTCCTGGCGCGGGCGGGCCTGGACGTAACCGTTCTCGAGCGGTCCAGCGTCGTCGGCGGGGCCACCCGAACCGAGGAGTGCTTCCCCGCCGTTCCGGGATTACGCCACTCGACCGGTGCCTACCTACTCGGCCTGATGCCGCCAGAAGTCCTCGAGCTCGCGGGCGGGACGGTGCGCCCGCTCCGCCGCGATCCGCATTACGTGCTTCCCACGCTCGACGGCCCGCACCTGTGGTTCGGCAGCGATCGAGCCGCCAGCCGCGCACAGCTGGAGGCCATGTTCTCCGCACGCGACGTGCGAGCCGACGACGCGCTCCAGGCCGAATTGGCCGCGCTACGCGAAGACCTCGCCCCGGCCTGGCTGGCAGAGCCGCTCCCGGTCGAGGACACCGCCGAGCGGTACGTCCGGCCGTCGCTGCGCTCGGTGTTCGTCGACCTGGTCCGCGGGTCCGTGGTGGACTACCTGGCTCGCTTCGAGTTCTCATCCGAGCTGCTGATGGCGATGTACGTCGTGACAGACGGGCTGTCCGGACTCACCGCCGGGCCGAACACGCCCGGCACCGGCCACAACTTCCTGGTCCACAACATGTGCCGGCTCCCCGGTTCGGACGGGACCTGGATGGTCGCCGAAGGCGGCATGGGAGCGGTGTCGGGTGCCTTCGCCGACGCCGCCGGTGGGCAGGGCACCAAGGTCTTCACCGACGCCGAGGTCGCATCGCTGATCGTCGATGGCGGAGCGGCGAGCGGAGTGGTGCTCGCCGACGGACGATCGATCACCGCTCGGGCCGTTCTAGCCGCCTGCGACCCGTGGCGGACGGCCGCCATCGCCGGCGAGTACGCGCCCGAGTCGCTCACGTCACGGCTCGAGCGGGTCCGCAAGCCCGGCACCACCATGAAGATCAACCTGGCGTTGCGCGATATGCCCACGCTCGCCTGCCTGCCGCCGGAGGCGCCGAACCCCTGGGGCGCCACCGTCCACCTCCTGCCCGACGCGACCGGCCGTCCGCTCGACGCGCTGCGCGCGATGTGGGCCGACGTCCAGGCCGGGCGGCTGCCGGAGTTCCCGACGATGGAGTGGTATGTGCACACCACCATCGACCCGTCACTGCAGGACTCCGCCGGCCACCATTCGTCCGCGCTCTTCGTCCAATCCGTGCCGTACTCGCCGGCCGGTACGACATGGGACGAGGCCCTCGATCCATACGTCGACCACCTGCTCTCGATCGCCGACAAGTTCGCCCCTGGCACGTCCGCGCTCGTCGCGGACCGGCTGGTGCTGACGCCTCCGGGCATCGAGGAGCGGTTCGGCATGACCGGCGGGCACATCCACCACGTCGACAACGGGGTCGCCTTCGCCGACCGGGTGCCGTACTCGACCGGGCTGGCGGGCCTGTACGCCGGCAGCGCCGGCTGCCACCCCGCCGGCTCGGTGATCGGCGCGGCAGGTTGGAACAGCGCGCACCGGGTACTCTCAGATCTCGGGCTGTGAACCGGCCGCGTCCTGGCCTGCGCGGAACCAGCCTCGTTGATTAGCCTGTAAGAGCACGCGCTGACATATGACGCACCGGAAGTAGGCGAACGCCAAGGTGGCCCCGCAGACCGGCCCGCAGACGGGATTCGGACCCAATGAATGGCTCGTCGAGGAGCTCTATCAGAGCTGGCTCGAGGACCCCAGCACAGTCGACGCCGCATGGTCGGATTTCTTCCGCGATTACGCCAAACGCGAGCCAGCCCACAATTCATCCCCGACAACACGCCAGCCCGAAAGAGAGTCCACCGTGACCACGACGTCGAAGCCGGCACCCGCCGGGTCGACTCCTTCTAGTCCGACATCGAGCGCCTCCCCGCAAGCGCCGGCCCGGCAGGCGGCCGAGGAGGCCGACGCCGCGGAGCCGGAGGCGAGCCGGCCGCAGCAGCCGCCGGCCACCCGGAAGCCCCGGCCGGCCGCTCAGCAGACCGGCGCAGCGACCACGCCGGCACCGGTGTCGGCGCGAGCCACCACGCCGGACAACCCACTGCCAGCGACCAAGCCGCCGGCCACCGGTGACGCCGCGGCGGCCGAGCAGGAGAAGCTCCGCGGCGCCGCGGCCCGGGTGGTCGCCAACATGGAAACCAGCCTGCACGTGCCGACGGCCACCAGCGTGCGGGCGGTGCCGGCCAAGCTGCTGATCGACAACCGCATCGTCATCAACAACCACCTCAAGCGCGGCCGGGGCGGCAAGGTGTCGTTCACCCATGTCATCGGCTTCGCCCTGGTCAAGGCGCTGGCCAAGATGCCGGACATGAACTACTCGTACGGCGAGGTCGACGGCAAGCCGATGCTGGTCAAGCCGGCACACGTCAACCTCGGCCTGGCCATCGACCTGCAGAAACCGGACGGCAGCCGCCAGCTCGTCGTGCCCAGCATCAAGAAGGCCGACACGCTCGACTTCGCCCAGTTCTGGGCCGCCTACGAGGACCTGATCCGCCGAGCACGCAGCAACAAGCTCGCGGTCGACGATTTCGCCGGTACGACAATCAGCCTGACCAACCCCGGCACTATCGGCACCGTCCACTCGGTGCCCCGGCTGATGAAGAACCAGGGAACGATCATCGGCGTCGGGGCCATGGAGTACCCGGCCGAGTTCCAGGGCGCGGCGCCCGAGACGATGGCACGGCTCGGCATTTCCAAGACCATGACGCTGACCAGCACCTACGACCACCGGATCATCCAGGGTGCGCAGTCCGGCGAGTTCCTGCGGATCGTGCACGGCCTGTTACTCGGCGACGACGGGTTCTATGACGAGCTGTTCCATGCGCTGCGGATCCCGTACGAGCCCATCCGCTGGGCCAGCGACACCCCGGTCAACCACGACGACGAGGTCAGCAAGCAGGCTCGCGTCCTGGAGCTGATCCACGCCTACCGAGTGCGCGGTCACCTGATGGCCGACACCGATCCGCTCGAGTACAAGCAGCGCAGCCACCCGGATCTCGACGTCACCACGCACAGCCTGACGCTGTGGGACCTCGACCGTGAGTTCGCGACCGGGTCGTTCGACGGCGACAGGCGGTTCATGCTGTTGCGCGACATCCTCGGCGTCCTGCGTAACGCGTACTGCCGGACGGTCGGCATCGAGTACATGCACATCCAGGAACCCGAGCAGCGGCGCTGGATCCAGCGGCGGGTCGAGCGTCCGATCGAACGCACTGAGAAGGACGAGCAGCTACGCATCCTGCACAAGCTCAGCCAGGCCGAGGCGTTCGAGACGTTCCTGCAGACCAAGTACGTCGGTCAGAAGCGGTTCTCGCTCGAAGGCGGCGAGTCGATGATCCCGGTCCTGGACGAGATCTGCCAGGCCGCCGCTGGCGACGGGCTGGCAGAAGTCGCGATCGGCATGGCGCACCGGGGCCGGCTCAACGTGCTCGCCAACATCGTCGGCAAGAGCTACGCGCAGATCTTCCGTGAGTTCGAGGGCAACATCGACCCGCGGACGGTGCAGGGCACCGGCGACGTCAAGTACCACCTCGGAGCCGATGGTGAGTTCACCGCGCGCGACGGGTCGAGCATCAAGGTGTCGTTGACCGCGAATCCGAGCCATCTCGAGGCGGTCAATCCGGTACTGGAAGGGGTGGCCCGCGCCAAGCAGGACATCCTGGACCGTGGCGAGGAGTTCCCCGTCCTGCCTGTACTCGTGCACGGCGACGCCGCGTTCGCCGGGCAGGGAGTGGTGGCCGAGACGCTCAACCTTTCCCAGTTGCGGGGTTACCGTACCGGCGGCACGGTGCACGTCGTGGTGAACAACCAGGTCGGCTTCACCACACCGCCGAGCCACGCTCGTTCGTCGATGTACTCCACTGACGTCGCGCGGATGGTGCAGGCTCCGATCTTCCACGTCAACGGCGACGACCCGGAGGCCTGCGTGCGGGTCGCACGGCTCGCGTTCGAGTTCCGCCAGGCGTTCAACAAGGACGTGGTGATCGACCTGATCTGCTACCGGCGCCGCGGTCACAACGAGGGCGACGACCCGTCGTTCACCCAGCCGCTGATGTACGACCTGATCGAGCAGAAGCGCTCGCCGCGCAAGCTGTACGTCGAGGCCCTGATGGGTCGGGGCGACATCACCATCGAGGAAGCCGAGCAGGCGCTGCGCGACTTCCAGGCCGAGCTGGAGCGGGCATTCGCCGAGACGCGGCAGAAGGACGTGGAGCCCGAGCCGTTCGTCTCGGTTCCCACCTACCCTGAGAAGCCGGACCGGGCCGGCGCGGTGACCACCAGCGTCACCGAGGAGACCCTCAAGCGCATCGCGGAGGTGCACACCAGCCTGCCCGAAGAGTTCACGGTGCATCCGAAGGTGATGCCGCAGCTCCAGCGCCGCGCGGCCATGCTGACCGAGGGGCCGATGGACTGGGGTACCGCCGAGATGGCGGCCTTCGGCTCGCTGCTGATGGAAGGCCGGCCGGTCCGCCTGGCCGGGCAGGACAGCCGCCGCGGCACGTTCGTTCAGCGGTTCGCCGCCGTGGTCGACCGGGTCACCGGCGAGACGCACATTCCGCTGCAGCACTTGGACGAGCACCAGGCGAAGTTCTACGTCTACGACTCGCTGCTCTCCGAGTTCGCGGCGATGGGCTTCGAGTACGGCTACTCGGTGGCCCGGCCCGAGGCGCTGGTGCTCTGGGAAGCTCAGTTCGGCGACTTCGCCAACGGCGCCCAGACGATCATCGACGAGTTCATCGCCTCCGGCGAGACCAAGTGGGGCCAGCTATCCGGCGTGGTTCTCCTACTGCCGCACGGCTTCGAGGGACAGGGCCCGGATCACTCGTCCGGCCGCATCGAGCGGTTCTTGACCCTGGCCGCCGGCGATTCGATGCGCATCGCCCAGCCGTCGACTCCCGCGTCGTACTTCCACCTGCTGCGACTCCAGTCCTTGTCCCCCGCGCACAAACCGCTCATCGTGTTCACCCCGAAGTCGATGCTCCGAAACAAGCGGGCCACCTCGATGCCCGCTGATCTGACCGGCGACTCGGCGTTCCGGCCGGTGATCGGCGACGCCGATGTCACCGCCTCGTCGGTCGAGCGCGTACTGCTGTGCAGCGGCAAGATCGTGTGGGAGTTGCGGGCCGAGCGCGACAAGCGGTCCGACACCCGGACCGCGATCGTTCCGGTCGAGCAGCTCTACCCGCTGCAGTCGGCTCTGCTCGCTGCCGAGTTGAACCGGTACCCGTCGCTGCGGGAGGTGCGCTGGGTGCAGGACGAGCCTCGGAACATGGGGGCGTGGCCATTCATGGCGCTGAACCTGCCTCCGCACCTGGACGGGCGCCCGTTCACCGCGGTACCGCGACCGGAAAGCCCGTCGCCGGCGGTCGGCTCGATCTCGCAGCACCAGGCCGAGCACCGCGAGTTGATGGACCAGGCTTTCGCGTAGGAACCCGATGTACTTCACCGATCGCGGCATCGAAGAGCTCACCGACCGCCGTGGCGACGAGACCGTCACGCTGGGCTGGCTGGCCGAAAAGCTCCGGGAGTTCGTCGACATCAATCCCGAGTTCGAGACACCCATCGAGCGGCTGGCCACCTTCCTGGCCCGTTACGACGACGAGGACGACTAGCCGGCCGTCGCTCCTTGATCAACGGTAGATCCGTCCCGGGTACCCGGGACGTTCGGTACATCGATCAAGGAACCGCCGCGTAGCCTGGGCGCGGTGCGAGATCTGCGAGTGTGCGTATTCGGCGACTCCCTGGTCGCGGGGGTCGGCGACTCGAGCGGGCTCGGGTGGGTGGGCCGAGTGGCCGCCCGGAGCCAGGGCACGGATGCCGAGTTCACGGTCTACCCACTCGGTGTCCGCGGGGAGTCGACCGAGGACATCGTCGTGCGGATCCCCCTCGAGAGCTCGGCGCGCTTCGCCCGGGGCGACGAGCACGGCATTGTGATCGCGCCAGGGGTCAACGACGCCGGCCGTGGTGTCCCTCCCGCGCAGTCGGCGGCGGCGCTCGACTTCGGCCTCGGCTCGACGGACGCACAAGTGCTCGTCGTCGGGCCACCGCCACTCGGCGACGCCGCGCTGACGGCCCGGATCGCCCTGGTCGACCAGGCCTTCGCCGGCGTTTGCGTCCGCCGCGGTGTCCCGTACATCTCGACCTACGACCGGTTGCTCCGGCGCCCCACCTGGCGGCGGGCCAGAGCAGCCGACGGAGTACATCCCGACCGATCCGGCTACGCCATGCTCGCCCGGCTCGTGCTGGACGGCGGCTGGTTCTCCTGGCTTGGTCTGCCGTCGCCGAAGCGGTCGACCCGGCAGCGGTCGGTCCAGCAGGGGCGCACGACGTGAGCAGTATCGACTTCCGGCGCCTACACGGTCAGCACGACCTTGCCGAACACCTCGCCGCGCTCCATCGCGGCGAAGCCTTCGCGCGCCTCTCGGAGCGGCAGCACCCGGTCGATCACCGGGCGTACCCCGGTGTGCTCGCAGAACGCGATCAACCGGCTCAGCTCGTCGCGGGTCCCCATGGTCGATCCCTGGACCCGCAGCTGGAGGAAGTAGATCCGGGCAAGCTCCGTCTCGGCGGTACGCCCCGACGTGGCGCCGGAGAGCACCACGGTTCCGCCCGGCCGGACAGCTCGCAGCGAGTGCCCCCAGGTGGCCTCACCGACCGTCTCCATCACCGCGTCGACCCGCTCCGGCAGCCGGGAGCCGGACTCGAAAACCTGATCCGCTCCCAGCTCGAGCGCACGGGTCGCCTTGTCGGCGTCCCGTGAAGTGGCCCACACCCGCACTCCCGCGGCCGCACCGAGTGAGATCAGCGCCGTCGCCACGCCGCCGCCGGCCCCCTGTACCAGGACCGTCGAACCCGGAGTGACCCTCGCCTGGCTGAACAGCATGCGATATGCGGTCAGCCATGCCGTCGGCAAGCACGCAGCCTCCTCGAACGACAGTGCCGCCGGCTTGGGTACCAGGTTGCGGCGCGGGACGGCGACGCGTTCGGCGAGCGTCCCCTGGTACCGCTCGGACAGCAGCGACCGCGACGCGTCGAGCGTCTCGTCACCGAGCCACGACGGGTCAGAGATCACCGCATGAACGACGACCTCGTTGCCGTCCTCGTCCACCCCCGCAGCGTCACACCCCAGGATCATCGGAAGCTGCTCTTCGCGCAGGCCAACCCCCCGGAGCGTCCAGAGGTCGTGGTGGTTGATGGTCGCCGCCCGGACGGCGACGGTCGTCCAGCCGTCCGGCACCTCGGGGTCGGGACGTTCACCGAGGGCTAGGGCGGCCAGCGGATCGTCGGCGTCGAAGCTGTCGGCGTAGGCGGCGAACATGGTCGGGACGATACCCGGTCACGCGCGCCGCCGGCCGTCACCGGCTCAGAAGCGCCATCGAGGGCGTGGCCACACCCGGACCAGGACCACGGCCACGAGATCCGCGTCGGGTACCGCTCCGACCAGCCACGAATCCACACCCTGGGTGGGGTTGTCGCGCTCCGCCCACCACCCGTCGCCCTCGCGGCGCGTGATCCGCTTGACCGACGCTCCGCCGCGCCCGGGTAACCGCACGATGGCGAGCCGACCCGGCCGGGGGGTGATGCCGTATCGGACCAGCAGCCGGTCGCCGTCTCGGAGTGTCGGCTCCATCGAGCGTCCCCGCACGATGGCGAACCCGTACCTACTCACGAGCTGGCCCTCTTCCTGTAGACAACCGCCGCTCGGAGTAGTGTCACGTGAGTACACAGTGACTGCACAGTGACTACACGGAGGGACACCAAGATGCTTACGCGTCTGTTCGCCCGCACCATCGAGGTCACGGCCCACTGCGACCTGCCTTGCGGCGTGTACGACCCCGCCCAGGCCAGGATCGAGGCTCAGTCGGTCAAGGCCATCAGCGAGAAGTACAACGACAGCGACGATGAGGAGTTCCGCACTCGGGCGCTGATCATCAAGGAGCAGCGCGCCGAGCTCGTCAAGCACCATCTGTGGGTGCTGTGGACCGACTACTTCAAGCCGCCGCATTTCGAGAAGTACCCTCAGCTGCACCAGTTGTTCAACGAGGCCACCAAGTTGGCCGGGGGCGGCGGAGGCGCCAAGGCATCCACCGACGTCGCGGTGGCCGACCAGCTCCTGGCGAAGATCGACGAGATCGCTGAGATCTTCTGGGAGACCAAGAAGTCCTGACGCACCACCTCGTCGATCATGCAAGAGTGGTGCGACGACACGCCGTGGAGGTGGGCCGCGGACTACCTCGAGCACGGCGTGTCGTCCCACCCTTGCATGATCGACGAACGTAGGGAGAGCCGTGACGGACGTGTACGCGAACGATCACGTTGAGCTGCGGGTCCCGGCCACCGGGGCATACCTGGCGGTTCTGCGCACGGCGGCAGCCGGCCTGGCTGCCCGCCTGGACTTCACCCTGGACGAAATCGAGGACCTTCGAATCGCCGTGGACGAGGCGTGCGCCCTGCTGATCCCGATCGCCGATGAAGGCGCGCAGTTGACCTGCCGCTTCGAACTCCAGGACGCAGTGTTGAAGGTGGCCGTCTCGGTGCCCTCGACCGCCGACGCACCGCCAGAGCCGGGCAGCTTCGCGTGGACCGTACTGAGCGCGCTGGCAGGCGACGTCGAGGCGATCCGGGAGAACGGCGTGATCACCCTCAGGCTGAGCAAGGGCCGGGCGGTTGCTTCAGAGTGAGCGACCCTAGCGTGAACGAGGTTGCAGGAGGGGTCGACCGCGAGGAGAGCCGCGAACTACTCAGGCGACTCGCCGACCTCACCGATGACGACCCGCGTCGGCAGAACACCAGGGACCGGCTGGTCACACTGCACCTCCCGCTCGTCGAGCACCTGGCGAAACGGTTCCGCAACCGGGGCGAGCCGTACGACGACCTGGTGCAGGTCGCCACCATCGGTCTGATCAAGGCGATCGACCGCTACGACCCCGAGCGGGGCGTGGAGTTCTCTACCTACGCGACACCAACCATCGTCGGCGAGATCAAACGCTGGTTCCGCGACAAGGGATGGGCCGTTCGAGTGCCGCGCCGGCTGCAGGAACTGCGGTTGTCCATCGGCACCGCGACCGCGTCGCTGACCCAGCAGCTCGGCCGCTCGCCCACGGTAGGCGAACTGGCGGAGCAGATCGGCATCTCGGTAGACGAGGTGCTCGAGGGCTTGGAATCCGCCACCGCGTACAGCACGCTGTCTCTCGATGCGCCGGACGGCACCGACGGCGAAGGTCCGGCGGTGCTGGACAACATCGGTCAAGAGGACGATGCCCTGCTCGACGTGGAGAACCGGGAGGCGTTGAAGCCACTGCTGTCCAGGCTCAACGAACGCGAACGGCGCATCCTCATGCTGCGGTTCTTCGCCGGCATGACCCAGTCGCAGATCGCCGAGGACGTCGGCATCTCCCAGATGCATGTGTCACGGCTACTGGCGCGGACGCTCGCGAAGCTGCGGCAGGGGATGCTGGACGAGTAGGCCTCGCCACGTCACGAGGGATCGCGGCCGAACGCGGCGCGCGCGGGCGCGCTGAACAGGCCCGCGAGTACGGCCGCCGCAGCGACGACGACGGCCGCGACTCCGACCCAGAAGCCCGCCTGGACCATTTCGTAAGCGATGCCGAGCCCGATCAGCTGGACGACCACCGCCGCGCCATACGCCCAACCCCGCCGCGATCGTAATCCGAGCGCGATGATCCCTACCAGCAGGCCGCACAGCAGCAGGTAGAAGGCAGAACCCTCGAAGACCTGCTCGTTGCTCGGCGTCTCGCTGACTCGCCGCAACAGCAGCCAGCCGCTGAACGCTAGAAGGGCGAGTGCCTCGAGCGTGACAACCCAGATGACGGCGCGCACCGGCCAAGGCGAGCGATCCGTCTCGGTAGGCACGGCAAACAGCGTAGCCAGTGCGACTACGCTGACGGTCATGCGTGCACTTGTCGTCGTCAATCACAAGGCAACTACGACCACGCCCCGGACTCTCGATGTGATGTTGTCCGCCCTGCGGCACGATCTCAAGCTCGACGTCGCCGAAACCGACCATCGCGGCCACGCGATCGAGCTCGCCCAAGCGGCGCGGGCCGACGGAGTCGATCTGGTGCTTGCACTCGGTGGCGACGGCACGATCAATGAGATCGTCAACGGGCTGCTCGGCGACCCGGACGGCCCGCCGGTACCCAAACTCGCCATCGTGCCGGGCGGCAGCACGAACGTGCTGGCCCGCAACCTCGGCATCCCGTCCGACCCGGTCGAGGCGACCGGCCTGCTACTAGATGCCGTGCGAGCCGGACGTAGTCGGCCACTCGGGTTGGGCCGGCTCGACGACCGGTGGTTCACGTTCTGCGCGGGCGCGGGCTTCGACGCGGACGTGGTTCGCGTGGTCGAGCAGCGGCGAGCGGCCGGCAAGAAGTCCACTGTCATGCTCTACGCACGGACCGCTGTTCGCCGGTTCTTCGTCCAAGCCGACCGCAAGCACGGCACGATGACGCTGGAGCGCCCGGGTGCGGCTCCGGTCGAAGGCATCGTGCTCGCGATAGTCACCAACACGGCCCCGTGGACCTACCTGGGCAAGCGACCGGTGAATCCCACCCCGCAGGCGTCGTTCGACGAGGGGCTCGACTTGTTCGCGCTCACCAAGCTGAGCCTGCCGCGTACTCTTCGCCATGTGGCGGAGATCACACTCGCGGCCAACCGCGGCCCTCGAGGCAGCGACGTGCTCGTCCTTCACGACCAGACCGAGATGGTGCTACGCGCCGAGCACCCCGTGCCCGTGCAGGTCGACGGCGACTACATCGGAGAGCGGACGCAGCTGACACTGCGATCCGAGCCGCATGCACTCGACATTCTGTACTAAATGCTCCATTTGTCGCTGCTCGTGACCGCCCCGTGATGCACATGACACCAAAGTTCGATGAGACGATCGCCACAAGCCCCTTGTACTGCGGTCATTGGTTTGTCACCCTTGTAATGCCGCAGGGTTTCGGTGTACCGCGCCCCGCGGCCGAGTCTTTGACCGCTTCCCCCCTTGACGAAGTCGGTGGGAGAGGTGTGAGGTGACTCGTGAACGATTTCACGTGATGCCATGCGTGCGTGGGACGGCCTGATCCGTCCGGCGCCGTTACTCGTACAAGGAGCTGTGAGACCCATGGACTGGCGCCACCATGCCGCCTGCCGTGACGAGGACCCCGAACTGTTCTTCCCGATTGGCACGACGGGTCCCGCGTTGCTGCAGATCGAGGAGGCGAAGGCGGTCTGCCGTCGGTGTGACGTCCGAGAGCAGTGCCTGCAGTGGGCGCTGGAAACCGGACAGGACGCCGGCGTATGGGGTGGCCTGTCCGAAGACGAAAGGCGCGCTCTTAAGCGCCGTCGCGCGCGCGCCCGCGCCCGGGCGTACTGACCGCATCAAGGGGCAGGTAGGTCGAGGACGACGCGGGTGCCGCCGGTAGGCCTCGGAGCGATCTCCAAGGTGCCGCCCAGTTCGCCCACGACGAGGGTCCGCACGATCTGCAACCCCAGTCGCCCGGATGCGTCCAGGTCGAATCCGGCGGGCAGCCCTTGGCCATCGTCGTCCACGACGACACGGAGCCGGCCGGCGATCCGCTCTACGGACAGTTCGACGTGCCCGTCCTTGCCGCCGAGGCCATGTTCGACCGCATTCTGCAGGATCTCGGTGAGTGCCATGGCCAACGGCGTAGCGACCCCTGCCTCCAGCACGCCGAACTCACCGGACCGGTGAACCTTCGCCACCGGCTCGGCGGCTGACACCTCGGCCACCATGTTCAGCAGGCGGTCCGCCACGTCGTCGAAGTCCATCGCGTCGTCGACGGTCTGCGCCAGGGTCTCGTGCACGATCGCGATCGTTCCTACCCGCCGGACGGCTTCATCTAGTGCGGCCCGGCCCTCGGGTATGTCCAGCCGCCTGGCTTGCAGCCGCAGCAGGGCAGCCACCGTCTGCAAGTTGTTCTTGACTCGGTGATGGATCTCGCGGATGGTCGCATCCTTGGTCACGAGCTCGCGCTCGCGGCGGCGAACCTCGGTGACGTCTCTGCACAGGACGATCGCCCCGACATGCACACCGCCCGGCTGCAACGGGATGGCCCGAAGCGCCAGGTACGTGTCATTGGCCTCGATCTCGGTCCGGCGGTGAGCCCGGCCACCCACCACCACCTCGAAGCCCTCGTCCACCGCACCGTGACGGGGCACGAGCTCTGTGACGACCTCCCCCAGGTTCCGTCCCACCAAGTCCGCGGTCAGGCCGAGCCGGCGAAAGCATGACATCGCGTTGGGGCTGGCGTAGGTGGCCACCCCGGACTCGTCGAGCCGGACCAGCCCGTCGCCCACCCGCGGTGCACCCCGCCGTCCCATGTCGGTGCCCGGCTGCGGGAATCGACCCTCGGCGATCAGCCGGGCCAGCTGCGACGCGCACTCCAAATAGGCCAGCTCGAGCCGGCTGGGGGTGCGGGCGGCCACCAGGTTGGTGTTGCGTGCAATAACGGCGATCACCCGGTCACGTCGGACGGGGATGGACTCCACCCGGACGGGTACGTCGTCCCACCACTCCGGATCGCCATCCCGGCGGATCGTCCCCTCGTCGAAGGCCTGATCCACGAGCGGGCGCCGGCCCCGGTCGAGATAAGTGCCGACCAGGTCCTCCACGTACGCTGTCGGGCCCGTGGTCGGGCGCATCTGGGCGGCCGCCCAGTACGTGGTGCCGTTGCGGTCAGGGACCCATAAGACGAGGTCGGCGAAGGACAGATCGGCCAGCAGCTGCCAGTCGGCGACCAGCGCATGGAGCCACTCCAGGTCCGCCTCGGTGAGGTCGGTGTGCGACCGGACGACGGAGTTCAGCGACGGCACACCACGAGCCTAGGACACCCACCCGGGGCACCCAAGGCGAGCTGAGCTCATGCGAAGATGCTGCGGTGCGGAAGTCGTATTGGGAGCGTGTCGTCGCCGACGGTTACCGGGTTCCGCATGGCGCGGCGCTGAACGATCTCACGACCGAACTGGTCAGCATGCTGGGCGATCCGGATCCACACGTCCGGGAGGACATCGCGTGCTCGATACTCCGGATGTGGACCGACGAGGGCGTGTACGACGAACTGCTCTCGGGCCTTGGCGACGGCCTCTTGCACGGACTGCGGGCCGGGCTCGGCGAAAACGGCACGCCGAGCGTGCTGCGCCGTTCGCTGTCGGCCATGACGCTGGCACACGTCGTCCGACGTGACAACGCGGTCCAGGTGCTGCCGGCAACGGCAATACTGACCTGGGCCGACCGATCCGTCACGTGGCTGCTTGCCGAACGTGACCTGCGGGATTGGGTTCCAGATGTCGGCTGGGTTCAGGCCATCTCGCACGGCGCGGACCTGATCGGCGCGTTCGCCGCTTCGCGGTACTTCAACCGGGACGAACTGAACGTCCTGCTGGACGTGATAGCCGAGCGGCTGCTCGCCGACACCGAGTATCGCCTCGTGTCAGGTGAGTGCGACCGCCTCGCGCACGCGACGATGTCCGTGCTCCACCGGAACCTCGTCACAGTCGATACACTCGAAGGCTGGCTCGAACGTTTGTCCAAGGCGTGGGCGGACCCGGTAGAGCAAGGCGAACGTGAGAGCGCGGCGCGGGCAAACTGCGTCAACTACGCGCGGTCGCTGCATTTGCAGCTTCTCCTCGGCGTCTCCGGCACCCCGACCCAGGATGTCATGGGTCTGCCCGGCGCCACTCCCACCTGCCGCCCCGACCTACTCATCGCGCTGCAGCGGGCCTTGCGGACGAGCGCGCCGGCAATCTTCCGCCAGCAACCGGCAGTCGCACCCCACCGCGCCCGCTGACGTTCGATCACGTTCGGCAGGCGGCCCACCGTGTCTACATGCCCGCATGCATGTGTCTTCGCGGTCAACCCTGGTGGGCGGCCCTCTTGGCCGACCGGCCTGCCCGACTTGCACTCTGCCGGTAGGCTAAAGCGCGTGAGTGCTTCGCCTCGCAACAACCTGCTCGAAGGTCATGCCGGCGAGCACGCGCGCGCCGTGTTCGCCAACTACGGCATCGAGACAATGTGGACATTGTCCGGGGCACACGTCTTCCCGCTCTACGACGCGGCCACCAAGGCAGATCCGCCGATGCGGCTGGTCGACGTCCGCCACGAGCAATCCGCGGTCTTCGGAGCCGAGGCGACGGCGAAGCTCACCCGTCGGCCGGGCCTGGCTGTCGTCACCGCCGGCCCGGGAGTCACCAATTCGGTCAGCGGCATCGCACAGGCCTACTTCAACGGTGTTCCCCTGCTGGCGGTCGGCGGGCGCGCACCGCAGTTCCGGTGGGGCACCGGAGCGCTCCAAGAACTCGACCATCCACCGATCCTGGCTCCCATCACCAAGCGGTCGACAACGGCCCGCACCGCTGCCGAGGTCGCAGCGGCCATGGACGAGGCACTGCGGGTGGCCACCACCTCACACCGTGGACCCGTGTTCGTCGACGTCCCGATGGACGAGCTCTACAGCCGCGCCGAGGTCGCCATTCCCAATCCGGCACCGCGAGAGCCCATCGTCCCTGATCCGGACGACCTGACCAGAGTCGCCTCCCTGTTAGCCGATGCGGACCGACCGGTTCTGATCATCGGATCGGACGTCTGGATGGACGGTGCGGAGCAGGCCGCCGCCCGGTTCGCCGAGGAAACGGGCGTGCCGGTCATCACCAACGGCATGGGCCGCGGCGTGCTGCCACGGGGTCATCGACTGCTGGTCACCCGCGCGCGGTCACACGCGTTCAAGAACGCCGACCTCGTGCTGGTCGCGGGCACACCGCTCGATTTCCGGCTGGGCTTCGGGGTCTTCGGCGGTGGCGATACCAAACCGCCGGCTCGGGTCGTACACCTGATGGACGCCCCGAGTCAGCTGGCCGAGCATGTCGAACTCGCAGGCTCGGCCGCAGGTGATCTCACCCTCGTCTTCGACGGCGTCCTTGCGGCACTCCAGCAAGAGTTGCGCAGGCCGGCGGTGGAGCCCTGGCTCGAGGTACTCCGCGCGGGGGCGTCGGCCGCGATCGAAAAGGACGCCGTCCTGCTGGCCGCCGCCACCGAGCCGATCCATCCGGCCCGAATCTACGGCGAACTCCTGCCGCTGCTCGACGACGACGCCGTGATCATCGGTGATGGGGGCGACTTCGTGTCGTGGGCCGGCAAGTTTGTCGAGCCGGGCCGCCCAGGCTGCTGGCTGGACCCCGGTCCGTATGGCTGCCTCGGCGCCGGAGCAGGCGCAGCCGCCGCAGCGCGGATCGCCCGGCCGTCCAGCCAGGTCGTTCTGCTCTACGGCGACGGTTCGGCCGGCTTCTCGCTGCTGGACGTCGACACGCTGGTCCGCCACCGGCTACCGGCCGTCATGATCGTGGGCAACAACGGCGCTTGGGGTCTGGAGAAGCACCCGATGCGATTCCTCTACGGCTACGACGTGGCCGCAGACCTGCGACCGGACACCGGGTACGACGCGATCGTGCGGGCCCTCGGCGGCGCCGGTGAGACCGTGACCAGGCCGGACGAGATCGGCGCGGCGCTGCGCCGGGCCTTCGACGCCGGAGTCCCGTACCTGGTCAACGTGGTATGCGATCCGGAGATCGCATATCCCCGTTCTACAACCGGTGTTTAGGACGCCTGCGGTGCCCCGGGCTGAACGCCGACCGGTAAGCCTGCGGCGTGGTGCCGACACGCCGGGAGAAGTGGTGCCGTAAGGCGGCCGCCGTCCCGAATCCGCATTTCGCGGCCACTGCGTCAATGGTGTCGTCGCCGTCCTCGAGCAGTCGTTGGGCTGCGGCGACCCGCTGCGCCACCAGCCAGTCGTACGGAGTTGCTCCGGTCTCGGCACGGAAGCGCCGGGCGAACGTCCGAGGCGACATGTTCGCGATGCGGGCAAGGGTGTCGACGCTGAGATCGTCGGCGAGGTGGCCGCTCACGAAATCGAGGACGCCGGCCAAGGTGTGGGAGTTGGCAGGCCGGATCGGCGCCTCGACGAACTGTGCCTGACCACCGTCGCGGTGTGGCGGGACGACCATCCGGCGAGCAATCGCGGCCGCGACCGACGCGCCGTGCGTCTTGCGCCAGATGTGCAGGCACGCATCCACACCGGCGGCGGTTCCGGCGCTGGTGATGATGGGGTCCTCGTCGACGTACAGGACGTCGGAGTCTACCTTCGCGGCGGGATACCGAGCCGCGAGCTCGTCAGCGAACATCCAGTGGGTCGTGCACCTGCGACCGTCGAGCAGGCCCGCTGCGGCCAACACGAACGCCCCGGAGCACACCGACAGCACCCGGGCGCCGCGGTTGAAGGCCGATCGCAGGGAGTCCAACGCGGCTTCGGGATAGACGCAGTCGCGCGGCATGGCCGGCACGGCCACTAGATCGGCCTGCTCGACCCGCTCCAGTCCATGATCGACATTGATGGTGAATCCCATCGACGTGGCGACCGGGCCGGGTGCCACTCCGCACACCGCGAAGTCCAGCGTCGGCAATCCGTGGGCGGATCGATCGACGCCGAACGACTCGCAGAGCACGCCGAGCTCGAATGGTGCGACCCCGTCGAGTGCAAGTGTGGCGACGTTGCTCAGCATGGGTGGAGTCTGCCACACGGTTTGGCAGAATGTCGACGAACTATAGTTGCTCTGCCACTGATGCGTCTGGAGCCGACCGGGGCAACATGGCTCGATGCCGCGCCACCCGTACGCCGCCGATCGCTGAGGATCCGGCAGATACCCTCACTACGTGGACGTGGGGGAACTGAAGCTCACCATCCGGCCGGCGCGTTCGGACGAGTACGCCGCCGCGAGCGCAGTCACGGTGGCGGCCTATCGGGCAGCGGGTATGGCCCGGGGAGAGTACGTCACCCAGCTCCGCGACGCGGCGACTCGGGCTGACGAGGCTGAGTTGCTCGTCGCGGTCGACCCCGATGGGGTCGTGCTCGGCTCAGTCACGTTCTGTCCGGCAGGTAGCTCCTGGCGCGAGGTCGCCCGCGAGGACGAGGGTGAGTTCCGAATGCTCGCGGTCGACCCACGCGCCCAGGGTCACGGCGTCGGCCGCGCGCTCGTCGAAGCCTGCCTCGATCGCACGCGAGAGCTCGGCCTGCGCGGCCTGGCATTGTCGACGCCCCACAGCAACGGCCGCGCTCATCGGCTGTACGAGCAGCTCGGCTTCCACCGTGATCCTGATCGTGACTGGGCGCCGATTCCCGACGTGGAACTGATCGTTTACCACATCCAACTGCGTTGAACGCCCCATGAGTGCGATCCGTCCCACCTAACATTGGAACCGTATACACAAGGCTGTAGGTGATCATGGGTGTCGCGCGTCCTATCCTCGCCGCATCGCTCGGCGGCGGATTAGTTGTCGTCGGCACGGTAGCCCTGGCCATGGCGCTCGGTAGCGACGACGCGTCCGAGCGGTCGGTTGCGAAGCTGTCCGGCACGCCGACCGCAGTGCGCCAAGCGTCGTCGGACCATCCGGACCCCCGACCTGTCGCCGGCCATGGGCTCCTGCGGCCCAACCTCCAGAGCCTGCCACCGGAGGACCTCGTCATCGAACTGGTCGACGGCGAGCGCCGGTTGCGGTTCACTTCCATCATCGCCAACAGTGGGCTCGGCCCGGTCGAAACCGATCCGGACGGACTCTTGCCGTGCCCGGAGGGCCAACGCCACGCATCTCAGGTTCTCTATCGCGATGCGAATGGTGACGGCAGGTACGAGCGGTCCGTTGACACGGAGACCCTCTCGCGGCCCGCGGGCTGCATGCTCGATCACGAGGGGCACGAACACTGGCACTTCGACGCGGCGGCCAGGTACGTTCTCACAGCACCCGGCAGCGACGAACCGGTCGCGGTGGCGGAGAAGGTGAGCTTCTGCTGGCGCGACAACCGCGAGGTGCCCGCGGAAGCCGACCCGCGTCCGGGCCAGCATTACGGCGACTGCACGCGCGACACGGTTCAAGGCATCACCCCTGGCTGGGCCGACGTCTATCCCGAACGCCTCGACGATCAGCACCTGAACCTGCCGGCAGATTTGGCTGACGGCGTCTACTGCGTGTGGAACGAGGCGGATCCTCTGGGCCTGCTGCTCGAGACCGACGAGACCGACAATGCGGCCGTCGCTGCCGTACAGATATCCGGGACCAGCGTTGCGGCGGCTGCTGCCGACCTTTGCGGGCGATGACTACAGCAGGGCCCGGGCCGCGCCGGTCACCGGGACCGCTACCGGCCCGGGTCGCCGCCAGAGCGGGCCATGAACCGGGCGCGGTCCACCTTCACGCGCGTAATGCGGCCGTGCGCGACGAGCTTGCCATCGGGACGTAGCGCCACGACGTCGAACTGCACCAACCGGCCGTCAACCGCGACGACATCTGCCCTGACGGTCACGGTGGCGCCCACCTGGCTCGGCGCGACATGCTCGAGGTCGACGCGGGTGCCAACACTCGTCGCACCGTCGGGCAGGCTACCCTCCAGCGCCCCGATGGTGGCCGCCTCCAGCCAGGCCAGCAACCGCGGGGTGGCAAGCACCGGGACGTCACCGGAGCCCAATGCCCTGGCTGTGTCCGACTCCTCGACGACGTACGACCGTTCAGCGGCTTGGCCCGGCCGTGGAACGGTCATGACAGAACCACCAGCACGTCACCTTCCTGCACCACATCGCCGGGTTCGACCTTGACCTCGGTCACCGTCCCGCCGGTCTCACAGAGGACCGGTATCTCCATCTTCATGGACTCGAGAATCAGCAGCGTGGCGCCGGCCGCGACCACCTCGCCGGGTTTCACCGACAGGGACAGGACGTTGGCCACCATCTCGGCACACACCTGTTCGGCCACGTGAGCATCTCCTCCGGATCGGGTCCCTGCGAGCGTCATTCCATCACGTGCGGACGCGCACGGTACGAGGAACCCGAAACCTTCGGGCGTGGCGGCTGGGCAGACACCCGATCACGGCACACGATAGAGGTATGACGCTCGCGCTGCTGGCCATCGGGGCGGGAGTCATGGTCGGCTACGCTCGAGGAGGTGGGCTGACCAGGCTCATTACCCTCCGGCCTCGCCGCAACCGCCTTTTGGTGACCGCGATCGGACTGCACGCGCTCGGGGTGCTCGCCGGCTGGCTGTGGGAACCGTTGCTGCCCATACTGGTGAGCCTGTCCTGGGCGCTGCTCGCGTACTACGCGTGGATGAACCGGCCGATCCCCGGCACGATTCTGATCGCCCTCGGGCTGGCCGCCAACGCCGCCGTCCTGCTGGTCAACGGCGCCATGCCGGTTTCCGAGACCGCCGCGGCACGGGCCGGTGCCGACCAGGCGGCCATTCTGGCCAGCGGCGATCACGAACCCGAAGGTTCTCACACCCGGCTTGCGTGGCTGGGCAAGGTCGTCCCGGTAGCGTTCCCGCCCCGGCCGGAAGTCGTCACCCCAGGCGATGTATCGGTGGCGGCGGGGATAGCGGTCCTGCTCGGCATGGGTCTTACGGGTCGCCGAGAGCCGGCGCGGCGGTTTGATCCAGCGGCTGACCACTCAGCGCTGGACGAAGTGGACGAGTACGAGGCGGCCGAGTACCCGGACGAGGTTGTCGACGGCGAGCGTGCCACAATTGACGCTGAGGCGGAGCCACAGCGCTCCGCCGTTGTATGACCGGACAGAAACCTAGGAGATCGACGAACATGGGTAAGCGATCGCGCAAGCGCAAGGCCCGTAAGCGCAAGAGCGCTAACCACGGCAAGCGGCCCAACGCCTGAGCGGGATCGCCTGCTGCGTGGCCGCCGGCACGACTGGCACGGCCACTGGGTCTCATCCCGTGTGCGACCTGCGGAGAGAGATGAGCCGCAAGTAAGTCCATTCAGCGCGGTCGATGATCGCGCCAACGGCCGCTGCCGGGGGGTGCTGCGGGTCGGGCATTTGCGGGCGAAACCCGTCGAGCAGCGCATGCAGCTGCGCCAGCTTGACTTCCACACCTGTGAGGTTGCGCCGGTCGAGCAGGTGGCGGATGTCCCGGGCCAGCAGCGGGGCAGCCGACAGGTGGAGGTAGCGCTTCTCGCGGCCCGACAGCATTCGACCGTAACCTCTCAGGAACGCCGTCATCAGGTCTGGCCGGTCCCACCAGCAGAAAACCAGCAGTCGGGTCATGTCCAACCCGGGCGGACCCTGCCCAGAGTGACCGAAGTCCACCACCCCGAGCTCGGTGCCTAGGTCCTGCCAGTTCCACGGCGCGTAGTCCCCATGACAGGCCACCCAAACCCGTTCGGGCATCCGTTCCAGCCGGTTCACGCAGTCCCGGATGAACTCGGTCTGCGGCGCTGTCAGCACCCCGCTCAGGCTGGGCAGTACCGTCATCGCCCGCCGGAACAGCCGCAACTGCCGCTCATTGCCTTCCAAGGGCACCTGGTGGAGCCTTCGAAGAAGGAGCCCGGCCCGCTCGTGCACCACCGGGTCGGTCCAGTCGGCTGGTGGCACCGGCGATCCTGGCAGCGCGGTCAGCAGCAGCGCGCGCAGCGACTCCTCTGAAGCGAGCAAGGCGGCTACCCGGCCGCTCAGCGACGGCGACCACCGCCGATAGGACTGGACCTCGTGGGCCCACGACTCAGCCGACTCGGCCTGCTTGACGAACCAGCACCGGCTTCCGTTCTCCAGCCGAACAACTGCATGACCCGCGACCGCAGACGTCGTCACCGCCGAGTCGGGCAGCTGAGCCACTGCCCAATCCACGACGGCGTCATCGATCGTTGACATCCCGTTCCATCCAACGTCGCCTGGGGTTCCCCGATTCTATGTCCAGCTCGGAGTACGCGGACTACGCCGCGGCGGCGGTGCCCCTTCACCCTCAGTAATCGGTGACCTGGACCCGGATCTCCCGGATTCGGGCCAGCACCCGCTGCTTCAGTTCGTCGGGGGCATGTTCGCAGCCGCACGATCGCGCCACCATGGTGCGGATGGCGCGCTCGAGGTCGACCTTGGCGAAACACGGGCCGCACTCGTCGAGGTGCTCCTCGATGGCTGCATACGCGCTAGTCTCGTCACCCATCTCGTGATCGAGAAACAGGTACACCCGATCGATGATCTCCGAACAGTCGACGTCGTGCGGTTCGCCGCAGCTCATCAGCTGGCCTCCTTCGCCACGGCAGGTATGAGCCCGCGCTCGCGAGCGTAATCTTCCAAAAGCCCCCGAAGCTGGCGCCGCCCGCGGTGGAGCCGCGACATGACGGTTCCTATCGGTGTGCCCATGATGTCGGCAATTTCCTTGTAAGGGAAGCCCTCGACATCGGCGAGGTACACAGCGATCCGGAACTCCTCCGGGATCTGCTGCAGAGCCTCCTTGACGTCGGCGTCCGGCAGGTGCGCCAACGCCTGTGCCTCGGCTGACTGCAAGCCGGTCGAAGTATGCGCCTCGGCGCGCGCCATCTGCCAGTCTTCGACGTCCTCGGCCGCACTCTGCTGCGGTTCGCGCTGCCTCTTGCGGTATGAGTTGATGAAGGTGTTGGTCAGAATCCGGTACAGCCAGGCCTTGAGATTCGTGCCCTGCTGGAACTGGTGGAACGAACCGAACGCCTTGGCGAACGTCTCCTGCACCAGATCCTCGGCATCGGCCGCATTACGTGTCATCCGCAGGGCTGCCGAGTACAGCTGGTCGAGGTAGGGCAGCGCGTCGCGCTCGAAGCGCGCCGACCGCTCCTCAGTACTCTCCTGCTGTTGTGTCATCGCAGGCGATGCTATCTGCGATGGCTTGGTGCTCGGCACCCACTCCGCCCAATAAGACGAATCGGTCCGGGTCGGCTCGAGGCATGCGGACGCAGAACTACTCACAGCCTCGTCAACGCAGCCGCACGCCGAGCGCATTCCCGAACCACGCTGCGACAGCGGTGACCACGGTCTTCAGGGTTGCCGCCTGATCCTCGGACTTGGGCACCGCCATGCCGTGGTCGGCGTGTGGGACGGCCACCAGTTCGTACGGTCCGGGCTCGAACTCGTCTGGACGCCCGAACGAATCGCGTTCACCTTGCACCACCAGCGTAGGGACGCCCGAGTTCGCCAGTTCGCCGAATCGCGAGCGCTCCGGGCGGCCGGGCGGGTGCAGCGGGAAGGCCAGGCAGACCACGCCGGCGGCATCGAGCTGGACGGCCGTCCGGCAGGCCACTCGGGCACCCGAGCTGCGCCCGCCGAGCACGAGCGGGCCGGCCACATCCAGTTTGGGCAGGGCTGCCAGCCAGCCTTGGTCGAGCAGTGCAGGGCGCGGCGCCACCCGCCGCCCGGCAACCCGCCACGGATGCTCGAGCCGAACGACGGTGACCCCGGCGGCCGGCAACTCCGCCGCGAGCGCGGTGAGGTCGCGCGCGCGTGCGCCACCACCCGCGCCATGGCCGAGCACCAGGGCCGCCTGCGGGTTCTGGGCCTCGTCGACGAGCAACCGGGCATCACCGAGCGGTGTCGGGACGTTTCGTACCTCCACCTACCCGACCGTAGCGCCCGTCACCACCCGCAGCACACCCGGTTTCCGAATGATCACGTTCAGCAGGCCTGTCGGTGCTTCACTAGGCGCGTGCGCCTGGTACGGCACCTACAGCCCTGCTGAACGTGATCGAACCGGGCTCTAGTTCAGCCGGGTGATCCGGCCCTCGCCGCCTTCCGGATAGTCGGCAGCCGTGATGAGGCCGCTGAGATCCTCGACGATGTACTGAGACAGCGCCTGCTGATAGGTCACGCCAACGGTCGTGAACGGCAGGCCCCGGAATGGGTACTGGTCGCCGCCGCGAGCACTGAAGTCGTTGGTCGCGATCGCGACGTCCGGACCGTCGACCACGGTGCCGTTCTCGACGATCACCGTGCCGTCGTCGAGGACGATCAACTGGACCCGGCTACCAGGAGTTATCACGACCCCGTCATCGGTTACCTCCTGCGCCGTTCCATTGACGTCGTACGTGAACGAGAACCCGCTGACCTGTCCGAACCGGCCGTCGGCCAGCGGCATGCTGGACACCATGTTCTCGACGATCTCCTTGAACTGCGCGCGAGGCACATCCGGAACCACCGATACGAAGTTCGGGAACGGTGCGATCGCGAACGTGTCTAGTTCGGTGATCGGACCCGCCGGTATGAGCGAGTTGTTCCGGATCCCGCCGCCGTTCTGAATCGCGACATCGGGCGGCGTCACGCCGAAGGCCGCGGCGTTGTCGGTGCCGGCATCGAGCAGCGCGTCGGCTACCAGATTGCCCAGGTTGGTCTCCTCGGTCCGCACACCCGGGTCGCGGCGGCCCTCCAGGGCGACCTCGGACTGGGCGATCACGTTCTCGGCGAGATCGGCGATGTACTCGGCGACCGGCTCGACGACGTTGGTCTGGATCCAGCTGTCCGCCTCGACGGCATCGGGGGCGACGCCCGAGACCCTAACCGGCCCACTGGACTCGTCAGTGCTGATGACGTCGCCGTCCTTGTCGAAGTTCACGACCAAGCGACCGACGTACTTGTAGTCGCCGGCGGTCGTGACGATGGGCACCTCGGCGCCGTCCGCGTTGGTGGCGAAGATCGGATACGTGAACGGCTGTCCGGTCGTCGGGTCGATCGCTCGCGAGTCGCCAGGGACCAGCAGATCGCCGTCATTGGCCAGCAGTTCGTCGCCACCTCCGGCGATCGCCACGTCAACCCCGCTGAGCATCGGCACCAGGGCGCGGTCCTCGTTGATGTTCTGCAGGTGGCTGATAAAGATGATCTTGTCAACGCCGGCCGCGGTCATCGCGTCCACCTCGTCCTGGACAAGCCCGACGACATCATCGAGAACCTTGACGTTCCGCGGGCTCGAGATCGCGCGCAGCAGCGGCGTAGTGGCGCCCACGATGCCGATCCGCTCACCACGCTCGCGGACGACTGTGCTCGCCACGATCGTCCCGTCGTCGGCAAGGGCGGCGAGCCGCGGCTCGTCGCTGACATCGAGGTTGGCGGACACGAACGGCGGCCGGTTGGCGCCGAAGCTCTCAATGAAATCGGCCAGCACGTCCGGCCCGAAGTCGAACTCGTGGTTGCCGATGGCCATGGCGTCATAGCCGATCCGGCTCAGCGCCAGCGAGTCGTAGAACGGAACACCCTTGTCGAGGCTGGCCTGGAACTCCGGACCGGCCAGGAAGTTGTCACCGGACGACAGCAGTACCACGCCGCGGTGGCCGGCCTGACCGGCTTCCGGCCTGCCGGTGGTCGCCTCCTTGCGAAGATCGTCGACGAGTGTCGCGAACCGTGCGACGCCGCCGAAGTCCGGCTGGCCCGGCGCACCGGTCAACCGGGACTCGCCATCGTTGTTGTGCAGGATCGTCAAGGTAAAGGCCGGCCGCTCCGGCGGCGCACCCTGGGCTGCAACCGTGCTCGTGACGGCCAGCGGTACCACCAGTACGGCCGCGGCAATACTGCCGACCACCGTGCGGCGGCGAACTGAGTTGATGAGCGACATCGCTCTCCTCCACCCCCCGAGTTGTATCGGACAACATGGCGACTCTATGGCTCCGAACGCGACATGTACATGGCCTTCGCGTAATGACTCGCCGTCCTATTCATGACTGTTTCGGGCCTCCGCGCACCGAGCCGCGCTGCTTTAAGCGTGTACCAAGCGTGCTCCTGCTCGATTCCAAGGCCGCCGCCGCTGCCCGTCGGATTGAGCCTCGCCGGCCGACTCACGTCTCGTGGTCGACGGCAAGGGTGCGCAGCCGGCGGGCCTCGGCCGCTCGCGTCGCCAGCTGCTCGTCGGGCGGGTACCCGACCTCTTCGAGGGTCAACCCGTGTGGGGACACGACCGAAACGGCCGAATCACGGGCCCGCGCGGCTAGTACCCGCGCCGGCCAATCGATGGGGCGCCGGCCGTCGCCGACGGTCAGCATCGCACCCACCAGGGCCCGTACTTGGTTGTGGCAGAACGCGTCGGCCTGCACGGTAGCGACGGCCAGCCCACCTTCGGCACGATCCCAGTGCAGCGTCGTGAGGGTGCGTATTGTCGTCGCCCGCTCGCGGGCCCGGCAGAACGCAGCGAAGTCGTGCTCACCTATCAGGCCGGCGGCCGCGGCGTTCATGGCGGCCAGATCGAGGCGCCGCGGATGCCAGAGGACGTACGAGCGACGCAGCGGGTCGACGCCCGCCGGAGAGTCGCCGACCCGGTACGCATAACGCCGCCAGATGGCCGAGAACCGGGCATCGAATCCCGGCGGAGCCTGCTCGGCCGAGAAGACCCGGACGTCTGGTGGAAGCACCCCGGCGAGCTGGCGAATCAGAGCGGCTCCGGGCAGGCGACCGGACCGTCCCGGCGCGGACCGCCAGGCGGTCTCGGGAACGTCGACGTGGCACACCTGCCCACGAGCGTGCACACCAGCGTCGGTACGTCCGGCCACGGTCAAGTTCGGGGGTGTGATGCGCAGAACCGTGCCCAGAGCCGCCTCCACTACGCCCTGGACCGTACGCCGCCCGGGCTGAGCGGCCCAGCCGGCGAACTCCGTGCCGTCGTAGGCGACGGACAGCCGCAATCGCACGACGCCCTCCAGGTCCCCTGAACGATCATCGGCACTCTCCGGGCCGTCCAGCCGAAAAGTGCCGATGATCACCGGACTAGGGTTCTGTCAGGCCTTGTCGGCCTCGGTGTGCGTCGCTTGGTCATCCGCAGCGACCTCGCCGGTAGGCTCGTCGGCGGCCTCGGCCTCTACGGCCGCCTCTGCCTCGGTTTCCTCGGCGGCGACCTCGGGCTCATCAGTCGCCTGCCCTGCGGCGCCTCGCTCGGCACCGCCGCGAGCCGCGGACTCGGATACCGGAGCCGGGGCGGTCTTCTTCGCGGCGCGGCGGGTGGCGGCCTCGGCTTCGGCCACGGCCTGTTCGGCAAGTGGCTCGACCAGTTCGATCACGGCCATCGGAGCGTTGTCGCCCTTGCGCGGGCCGATCTTGACGATCCGGGTGTAGCCGCCGTTGCGATTCTCGTATCGCGGGCCGATCTCGGTGAACAGCACGTGCACGATGTCCTTGTCACGGATCGTGCGCGCCACCTGCCGGCGAGCGTGCAAATCACCTCGCTTGGCCTTGGTGATCAGCCGCTCGGCCACCGGCCGCAGCCGTCGGGCGCGAGCCTCGGTCGTGGTGATCCGGCCGTGCTCGAACAGCGACGTGGCGAGGTTCGCCAGCATCGCCCGCTGGTGTGCCGGCGAGCCTCCCAGCCGGGGGCCCTTGGTCGGGGTGGGCATTGTCTAGATCTCCTCGTCGTCGTTACGAAGGTGTCCCGGCGCTCACCGGACTGGCAAGCCCTGGCATGGCCGGGATCGCCCTCCTAACGTGAACATTCCTAGTACTGCTCGTCCTCTGCGAAGGACTGGTCGTCGTCGCCGTAGCTGTCCACCGCCGCCGCCGGGTCGAAGCCCGGAAGGCCGTCCTTGAGGGTCAGACCCATCGTGGCGAGCTTCGCCTTGACCTCGTCGATCGACTTCTGGCCGAAGTTGCGGATGTCGAGCAGGTCGGCCTCGCTGCGCGAGATCAGCTCGCCCACGCTGTGGATGCCCTCACGCTTGAGGCAGTTGTACGACCGGACTGTCAGCTGCAAGTCCTCGATCGGCAGCGCCATGTCGGCCGCCAACTGGGCGTCGACCGGTGACGGGCCGATCTCGATGCCCTCGGCCTCGATGTTCAGCTCACGAGCGAGGCCGAACAGCTCGACCAGGGTGGTGCCCGCCGAGGCCATCGCGTCACGCGGCCGGGTGGACGGCTTGGTCTCGACGTCGACGATGAGCTTGTCGAAGTCGGTCCGGCCCTCGACTCGGGTCGCCTCGACCTTGTAGGTGACCTTGAGCACCGGCGAGTAGATGGAGTCGACCGGGATCCGGCCGATCTCGGCGTCCTGCTGCTTGTTCTGGGCGGCGGAGACGTAGCCCCGGCCGCGCTCGACCGTCAGCTCCATCTCGAGCTTGCCCTTGCCGTTCAGGGTGGCGATGTGCAGCTCGGGATTGTGGACCTCGACGCCGGCAGGCGGCGCGATGTCTGCCGCGGTCACTTCGCCGGGACCCTGCTTGCGCAGATACATCACGACCGGCTCGTCATGCTCGGAGGAGACCACCAGCTCCTTGAGATTGAGGATGACGTCGGTGACGTCCTCCTTGACCCCCGGAATGGTGCTGAACTCGTGCAGCACGCCGTCGATCCGGATCGAGGTGATGGCGGCGCCGGGGATCGACGAGAGCAGAGTGCGGCGCATCGAGTTGCCGAGGGTGTACCCGAAACCCGGCTCGAGCGGGTCGATGACGAACCGCGACCGGGTCTCGTTGACGGATTCTTCGGTGATGGTGGGTCGCTGTGTAATCAGCACGGTGCTGTTCCTTCCCGCGACGCCCGCTATATGACAGTCGCGATCCTGCGGGGGCTTCTCCCCGCATCCCCCACCGCGGTTTCGCACGGCGGAGAACCTGTGTGTGGTCGGGGCTTGGCCCCGCGGTGTTCAGTTGTGGTGGCCGACCAAGTCGCGGAGCGCGACCGCAGCCGGGGTATCGGGGGCGGGCGCCCCCGCAGTGGATTACTTCGAGTAGAGCTCGACGATGAGCTGTTCCTGGACCGGCGTGTCGATCTGCTGGCGGCTCGGAAGCTGGTGCACCAGAATCCGCATGTCGCCGGGAATGACTTCCAGCCAGGCCGGAATCGGCCGCTCGCCGTGTGTCTCGCGTGCGATGAGGAACGGCGTCGTGTCCCTGGACTTCGGCCGAACCTCGATGATGTCGTGCGGCGTCACCCGGTACGACGGAACGTTGACCTTGCGGCCATTGACCACGAAGTGGCCGTGCACCACTAGCTGGCGCGCGTGGCGGCGAGTGCGGGCGAACCCGGCCCGGTAGACCACGTTGTCCAGGCGCGACTCGAGGATCTGCAGCAGTGCCTCGCCGGTCTTGCCCTTGGTCTTGTTGGCCTCTTCGTAGTAGCGGCGGAACTGCTTCTCCAGCACGCCGTAGGTGAACCGGGCCTTCTGCTTCTCGTGCAGCTGGGTCCGGTACTCGCTCTCCTTCTGGCGGCCGCGGCCGTGCTCGCCAGGCGGGTAGGGGCGCCGCTCGTAGGACTTGTCGCCTCCGATGAGGTCGACACCCAGCCGGCGCGACTTCTTGGTGATAGGACCGGTGTAACGGGCCATGGTTGAACGTCTCCTACTTCATTCAAGCTCTGGTGGGCGGGCGGATCACACGCGGCGGCGCTTCGGCGGACGGCAGCCGTTGTGCGCCTGCGGCGTCACGTCCTGAATCGAGCCCACCTCGAGGCCCACGGCCTGCAGCGAGCGGATCGCGGTCTCCCGGCCCGAACCCGGGCCCTTGACGAAGACATCGACCTTGCGCATGCCGTGCTCCTGTGCGCGGCGTGCGGCGGCCTCGGCGGCCATCTGCGCGGCGTACGGGGTCGACTTGCGGGAACCCTTGAACCCGACCTGGCCCGCACTGGCCCACGAGATCACGTTTCCCTGCGGGTCGGTGATCGAGACGATTGTGTTGTTGAACGTGCTCTTGATGTGCGCAACGCCGTGAGCGACGTTCTTCTTCTCCTTGCGCCGGACCTTTCCGGTCTGGCGACCCCTGGCTGGTGGCATAGTCTGCGGTGCTCCTCAGGTACGTGTTCAGCGCGGCTTACTTGCCGGCTTTCTTCTTGCCGGCGACGGTCTTCTTCGGGCCCTTGCGGGTGCGGGCATTCGTGTGCGTGCGCTGACCACGGACCGGGAGGCCGCGGCGGTGCCGGATGCCTTGGTAGCTGCCGATTTCGACCTTGCGGCGAATGTCCGCCTGGACCTCGCGGCGAAGGTCGCCTTCGATCTGATAGTTGGTGTCGATCCAGTCGCGGAGCTGGACCAGCTGTTCGTCCCCCAGGTCGCGCACCCGCAGGTCCGGGCTGATGCCGGTCTGCTTCAGCGTCTCGAGGGCTCGGCTACGGCCGATGCCGAAGATGTACGTGAGGGCGACCTCGAGGCGCTTGTCGCGCGGAAGGTCGACTCCAACGAGTCGTGCCATGCGGGCTCTGTCTCCTTGCTGTCGTGCGGAGGTGTCTGGCGCACCGCGTCCCATCTGCATCTGCCCGCCGATGGGCCCCGGCCTCCGCCCGGGGGAGTCCACTGCCGTCGTTGCCGGCAGGGTTGCTGGTGCGTTGCTTGTGTAGTTTTCAGCCCTGCCGCTGCTTGTGCCGCAGGTTTTCGCAGATGACCATCACGCGACCGTGCCGGCGGATGACCTTGCACTTGTCGCAGATGGGCTTGACGCTTGGCTTTACCTTCATCAGATCCCTTGGGGGTCCGTGGGAGCCGAGGCCCCCGCATGAACGTTTTACTTGTAGCGGTAGACGATCCGACCGCGGGTCAGGTCGTACGGGCTCAGCTCTACGACCACCCGGTCCTCGGGGAGGATCCGGATGTAGTTCTGGCGCATCTTGCCCGAGATGTGTGCGAGCACCTTGTGGCCGTTGGACAGCTCGACCCGGAACATGGCGTTCGGGAGAGCCTCGACCACGGTGCCCTCGATCTCGATGACCCCGTCTTTCTTCGGCATAGCCTCCGCACTTCGTCGATCGGGTAGTTCAACCGTTTGTCGTACCGCGTCGTGCACTTGCGCACACCTGCCACCCTGCCTGCGGTCGGGGTTGAACGTACGGACGCGCGAAAGTGCGGCCACAAATGGGCCGACATCGCAGTTTACGTCATCCGAGGCTGCGAAGGCCAATCGCGTGCCGCCGGCCCCATGATCACCAAGAGTATGCGGCCCGATCCGGTAACGAAGCCTTCGTGATCACGGTCTTTCGGGGCGGTTCGCCTTCCCTCGGCGGTAGGCGAGCTCACCGGACAGCAGGACCATGCCCCAGGGGCCGGCGACCCACAACGGCCACGGGTACGGAGTCTCGGGCTCCGCGATCGCGAGGATAAGCCAGATCATTACGCAGATGCCGACCGAGATCCCCCAGAACCACCAAGCGGCGTTGAGCGAGACGCGGGCGGCCCGGCGGGCCTTCTGGCGAACCGGACCAGGCGGGGGTGGCGGAGCGCTGATCGGCTGCTGGCGCGCCCTGGCGAGGGCACCCTGGGCCTGTGCCAACGGCAGGTCGGCGACGATCCGATCGAGTTCCTGGTACGTCCGGGCCGTATAGGTCGAGTCAAGTCTCTCGACCATCTCGTCCTGAGTGAGCCGGCCCTCGGCGTGGGCGTCGCGAAGGACGCCGGCGATGCGATCGCGGTCGTCGTCGGACGCGCGCATCTGAGAAGGCTGGACCATGCCTTCCAGTATTGCTCGCCCATCCCCAGCCACGCCATCGGGGAGTTCCCCCACCTAGCCCTGACTCCCCCAGACCCCGCGGATCAGGTCGCAGCGGCGGGTGTCGCGACGCCGAGCTCGGCCAGCCGGGCGGACCCACCGTCGAGCGCGGTAAGCACCCACGGACCGTCGTCCGTGACTGCGATGCTGTGCTCGAAGTGTGCCGACCACGACCCGTCGGCGGTCTTCACAGTCCAGCCGTCGTCCAGCAGCACAGTGTCCGCAACACCCATGTTGATCATCGGCTCGACCGCCAGCACGAGGCCGGGAACGAGCCTGGGGCCGCGGTGGCGGGTCCGGTAGTTCAGCACGTGCGGGTCCTGGTGCATCTCGGTGCCGATGCCGTGCCCGCCGAACTCCTCGACGATGCCGTACTGGCCGGCCTGCCGGACGTACCGCTCCACCGCCGTGCCGATGTCCCTGAGCCGGCCGCCGGCGCGCATGGCGGCGATGCCGCTCCACAGCGCTTCCTCACACGTGCGCAGTAGCGCCGACACTTCCGCGGGCACATCTCCAACGGGAACAGTCACGGCCGCGTCGCCGTGCCAGCCGTCCACTATCGCACCGCAGTCGATCGAGACGATGTCCCCGGCGCGGATCGGCCGGTCGCCTGGGATGCCATGCACGACTTCATCGTTGACCGATATGCAGAGCGTCGCCGGATAACCGTGGTAGCCGAGGAACGACGGCACAGCGCCGCGCGACCGGATCTCCGCCTCGGCCAGCGCATCGAGATCGCGTGGCGTCACGCCGGGCACGACGGCCACCCGCACCGCCGCGAGCGTCTGCGCTACCACCAGGCCGGCGGTCCGCATCTTCGCGACCTCGGCCGGGGACTTGATCTGAATCACTCGTCTGCGGCGCCGAGCGCTGCGGCCATCCGGGCGGCCACTTCGTCGACCGTTCCCATGCCATCGACCTGCACGAGCAACCCGCGCTCGCGGTAAACAGCGGTCAGCGGGGCGGTCTGCGTGGCGTAGAGCCGCTGCCGGCGCCGGATGACTTCCTCGGTGTCGTCCACCCGGCCCTCTTCAGCCGCGCGGGCGAGTAGGCGTCCGACGACTTGCTCCACGTCCACGACCATCTCGATCACCCGGTCAAGTGCGACGCCCTGCTCGGCCAGCACCGAATCGAGAAACTCGACCTGTGCGACCGTGCGGGGATAACCGTCGAGCAGGAATCCGTCGGTCGTATCGGCTTCATTGAGGCGATCGCGGACCATCTGGTTGGTGACCTCGTCCGGCACGTACTCGCCGGCGCTCATGTACCGATCCGCCTCCCGACCGAGGGGGGTGTCCTCGGCGACGTTGGCGCGGAAGATGTCACCGGTCGAGATCGCCGGCATACCGAAACGCTTGGCCACGATCGCCGCCTGGGTGCCTTTGCCCGAGCCAGGCGGCCCCATGATCAGAAGCCGCATTACCGGAGGAACCCTTCGTAGTTGCGCTGCTGCAGCTGTCCCTCGATCTGCTGGATGGTGTTCAGGCCGACACCAACCATGATCAGAATCGACGTGCCGCCGAACGGGAAGTTCTGATCGGCGTTGACCAGAGCGATCGCGATGAGCGGAATCATCGCGACCATGCCCAGGTACAGCGCACCTGCCGAGGTGAGCCTGGTCAGCACGTAGTCCAGGTATTCGGCGGTCGGCCGCCCGGCCCGGATACCTGGGATGAATCCGCCGTAGCGCTTCATGTTGTCAGAGATCTCGACCGGGTTGAAGGTGATCGAGACGTAGAAGAACGTGAAGAAGACGATCAGCAGGAAGAACGAGGCCATGTAGATCGGGTGGCTGCCCGTGACGAAGTATCGGGAGATCCAGGTCGACCAATCCGCGGTCTGGTTGAACTGGCTGGCCAGCAGCGGCACATACAGCAACGAGGACGCGAAGATCACCGGGATGACGCCCGCCTGGTTGATCTTCAGGGGGATGTACGTGGACGATCCGCCGTACATCCGGCGGCCGACCATCCGCTTGGCGTACTGGACCGGGATGCGCCGCTGCGACATCTCGACGAACACCACGAGCACGACCACGACGAGGCCGATCGTGGCCACGATGGTGAACGTGGTCCAGCCTTGCTGCTGCTGGATCCGCCAGAGTGAAGCCGGGAAAGTGGCGATGATCTGAGTGAAGATCAGCAAGGACATGCCGTTGCCGACCCCGCGCTCGGTGATCAGCTCACCCAACCACATGATCACGGCGGTGCCGGCGGTCATGGTGATGACCATGATGACGATCGTGGAGATGTCGTCGTCGATCAGCAGCGAGGTGTCCGTCTGCAGCAAAGCGCCGGTGCGGGCCATCGAAACGATGGTCGTCGACTGCAGGATCGCCAAGCCGATGGTGAGGTACCTGGTGTATTGGGTGATCTTGGTCTGCCCGGCCTGGCCCTCCTTGTGGAGCATCTCCAGGCGCGGAATCACCACACGCAGCAACTGCATGATGATGCTTGCCGTGATGTAGGGCATGATCCCCAGGGCGAACACCGCCAACTGGAGGAGCGCACCGCCGGTGAACATGTTGAGCATGCCGTAGACACCGGTGCCTTGCACCAGTTCGCGCTGGATGTCGACCGCTTCGACGTCCACGCCCGGCGTCGGCAACTGGGATCCGAACCGGAACACGACGATTATGGCGAGCGTGAACAGGATCTTCCGTCGCAGGTCAGGCGTCTTGAATGCCTGAAGGAACGGGGTGAGCACTTCTACGGCCTCCTGCGCGCCTGGCATAGCGTCAGCGCGGTGGTTCGTGCGCCACGACCGGACTCGACCGCGACGCCCCGACGATAACAGTCAGTTACGAAGTACAACGAAACACATCCCCCGCTCGTTTCCGCGGCTCCCGCTCCCTTTTGCCGTTCGATCACGTTCAGCATGCGTGGCCCTGCCGTACCAGGCGCGTGCGGGTGGTACGGCACCGACGAACCTGCTGAACGTGATCAACCGGCAATCCGGCGTTGCTCAGAGCTCGGTGACGGAGCCGCCCGCCGCGGCGATCTTCTCCTTCGCCGACGCGGAGAACGCGTGCGCGTGCACCTGCACGGCGACCGAAATCTCGCCGGAACCGAGGACCTTGACCGGGGCGCCGGCGCGAACCGCACCCTTGGCGACCAGGTCATCGACCGTCACCTCGCCACCCTTCGGGTACAGGGCGGCCAGCCGGTCCAGGTTCACCACCTGGTATTCGACCCGGAACGGGTTCTTGAACCCCTTCAGCTTGGGCAGGCGCATGTGCAGTGGCATCTGCCCGCCCTCGAAGTTGGCCGGGATCTGGTTGCGCGCCTTACTACCCTTGGTCCCCCGACCTGCGGTCTTGCCGCGAGCACCGGCCTCACCCCGGCCGACCCGTGTCTTCTGGGTCTTCGCGCCGGGTGCGGGACGCAGGTGGTGCGGCTTGAGTGGTGCGTCACCCATGCTTACTCGACCTCCTCGACAGCGACCAGATGTGTCACTGCCCTGACCATGCCGCGGATCTCGGGACGGTCCTGCTTGACGACCTCGTCGCCGATGCGCTTGAGCCCCAACGACCGAAGGGTGTCTCGCTGGGCGGACGTCCCGCCGATCCCGCTCTTGATTTGGCGAACCTTGATCTGGCCAGCCTTGTTCTGCTTCGCCGGGCTCATGCGCCGGCCTCCGCCCGGGCCCGCAGCAGCGCGGCCGGTGCCACGTCCTCGATCGGCAGGCCGCGACGAGCCGCCACCTGCTCCGGACGTTCGAGGCTCTTAAGGGCCTCGACCGTTGCGTGCACGATGTTGATGGCGTTGGACGAGCCGAGCGACTTGCTCAGTACGTCGTGGATGCCCGCGCACTCCAGAACGGCACGAACCGGACCGCCGGCGATGACGCCGGTACCGGGCGACGCCGGGCGCAGCAACACCACACCCGCGGCCTTCTCACCCTGGACGGGGTGCGGAATCGTGCCACCGATGCGCGGCACCTTGAAGAACTTCTTCTTGGCCTCCTCGACGCCCTTGGCGATCGCTGCGGGCACCTCCTTGGCCTTGCCGTAGCCCACACCGACCGTGCCGTCACCGTCACCGACGACGACGAGGGCGGTGAAGCTGAATCGACGTCCACCTTGGACGACCTTGGCGACCCGGTTGATGGCAACGACGCGCTCGATGTACGCGGTCTTTTCCGCGCTGTCACCGCGACGGCTGTCGCGGCGGTCGCGGCGCTCACCACCGGCACCGCCACCGCGGCCCTGGGTGGGGCGGCGGGAGTTGGCGGCTTGTGGTCCAGCCATGATTCCCTCTCTCTCGCGTACTCGTACGTCAGACCGTCAGGCCGCCCTCGCGGGCACCGTCGGCTACTGCGGCGACTCGGCCGTGGTAGCGGTTGCCCGCGCGATCAAAGACGGCGCTCTCGATCCCAATTCCCTTGGCCCGCTCGGCGACCAGTTCGCCCACCTTGCGTGCCTTGGCTGTCTTGTCTCCTTCGGCGCTGCGCACGTCGGTCTCCATGGTGGAGGCCGACGCCAGCGTGCGCCCGGTGGTGTCGTCCACCACCTGGGCCACGATGTGGCGCAGGGACCGGGTCACCACCAGGCGCGGCCGCACGGCCGTCCCGGTGACCTTCTTGCGGACCCGCAGGTGCCGGCGGCCGCGGGCGCCGGCCTTGCCGCCGTGACCTCGCCGGGTGTTGATAGCGATGCCCATCGTTACTTACCAGCCTTTCCGACCTTGCGCCGGACCTGCTCGCCCGCGTAGCGGATGCCCTTGCCCTTGTAGGGCTCGGGCTTGCGCAGCTTCCGGATGTTCGCCGCGACCTCGCCGACCTTCTGCTTGTCAATGCCGGCGACCGCGAACTTCGTCGGCGACTCGACCGCGAAGCTGATGCCGTCCGGTGGCTCGATCACCACTGGATGACTGAAGCCGAGCGCGAACTCCAGGTTCGAACCCCTCGCCTGTACTCGGTAGCCGACGCCGACGATCTCTAGCTTCTTCTCGTAGCCCTGAGTGACGCCGGTCACCATGTTCGCAACGAGCGTGCGCGATAGACCGTGCAACGCCTTGCTCTCACGCTCGTCGTCCGGGCGGGTGACCTTGAGCGAACCGTCCTCACCGCGCTCGAGACCGATGGTCTCCGGCAGGGTGTGAACCAGCTCGCCCTTCGGCCCCTTCACCGTGACCGTCGAGCCGTCGATGTTGACCTCGACACCGCTTGGGACGGAAATCGGGAGCTTGCCGATGCGCGACATTTCTCGTCCTCCTTCCGTCACCAGACGTAGGCGAGGACTTCCCCGCCTACACCCTGCTTGGTCGCCGCCCTGTCCGTGAGCAGGCCGTGCGACGTCGAGATGATCGCAACGCCGAGCCCGCCGAGCACCTTCGGCATGTTGTTGGCCTTCGCGTAGACCCGCAGGCCGGGCTTGCTCACCCGGCGGAGGCCGGCGATCGAGCGCTCGCGGCTCGGGCCGAACTTCAGCGTCAGCACCAGGGTCGTGCCCACGGCGTCTTCGGCGTCCTGGACGGCCCAGTCCGCGATGAAGCCTTCCTGCTTGAGGATCTCCGCAATATGCGACTTGATCTTGCTGTGCGGCATCGCCACGGTGTCGTGGTACGCCGAGTTCGCGTTACGCAGACGGGTCAGCATGTCTGCGATCGGGTCGGTCATGGTCATGGTATGTTTTGCCGCTTTCCCGCCGCGGTTTCCGGCATTGTCCGGACCTGCGGCGATCGGGTGCTAGTTCACCAGCTGGACTTGGTAACGCCGGGCAGTTCGCCACGGTGCGCCATCTCGCGCAGGCAGATCCGGCACAGGCCGAACTTGCGGTACACCGAGTGCGGGCGGCCGCACCGCTGGCACCGGGTGTAAGCGCGGACCGCGAACTTCGGCTTCTGCTTTGCCTTGTGGACCAAAGCCTTCTTCGCCATTGCTCACTGCTCCATAATTCTGGTCGCGTTCCTCAGCTCGCTCGCTGCAGGGACGAATGGTCGGCTGCTCGCGTTGAACCGACGCTGGCCACTCCGCTCGCTCACCTCGTCACTGCTCCTTGAACGGGAAGCCCAGGTGCTTGAGGAGCGCCCGGCCTTCGTCGTCGTTGCTGGCCGACGTGACGACCGTGATGTCCATCCCGCGGACTCGGTCGATCTTGTCCTGGTCGATCTCGTGGAACATCGACTGCTCGTTGAGGCCGAACGTGTAGTTGCCCTTGCCGTCGAACTGCTTGGGCGACAGTCCGCGGAAGTCGCGAATCCGAGGCAGCGCGATGGTCGTCAACCGGTCGAGGAATTCCCACATCCGGTCGCCACGGAGCGTCACGTGCGCTCCGATCGGCATGCCCTCACGCAGCTTGAACTGGGCAATCGACTTGCGCGCCTTGGTGACGGCCGGCTTCTGCCCGGTGATCACCGCGAGGTCACGGACGGCACCCTCGATCAGTTTCGCGTCGCGAGCCGCATCGCCGACACCCATGTTGACCACGACCTTCGTGACCGTGGGCACCTGCATGATGTTGGCGAACCCGAACTCCTGGCGCAGCGCGGAGATGATCTCTTCGCGGTAACGCTGCTTCAGCCGCGGCGGCGTCATCGCCTCAGTCGTGGTGTCGGTTGCTGTGCTCATCAGATGTCCTTACCGGTGCGCTTGGCGAACCGGACCTTGTTGCCGTCGTCGTCGATTCGATAGCCGAGCCGGCTGCCGACCGTCTTGCCGTCGACCTCGACCGCCAGCATCACGTTGCTGACGTGGATCGGCGCCTCCTGGTGCACGATCCCGCCGGCCTGTGAGCCACGGGCCGTCTGGACCGGCTTGGTGTGCTTGGTGATCCGGTTGACCCCCTCGACCAGCACCTTGTCCTGGCGAGGGTAGGCGGCGATGACCTTTCCGACCACACCCTTGTCCTTGCCGGCGACGACCACGACGGTGTCGCCCTTCTTGATACGCATTTACAGCACCTCCGGAGCGAGCGAGATGATGCGCATGAACCTCTTGTCGCGCAGCTCGCGGCCGACCGGGCCGAAGATACGGGTTCCCCGCGGGTCGCCGTCGTCCTTGAGCAGCACGGCGGCGTTCTCGTCGAACTTGATGTAGGAGCCGTCCGGGCGGCGCCGCTCCTTGGCGGTCCGCACGATGACGGCCTTGACGACCTCGCCCTTCTTGGCGCTGCCACCAGGGATGGCGTCCTTGACGGTCGCCACGATGACATCGCCGATACCGGCGTACCGTCGGCCCGAACCGCCGAGCACACGGATGCACAACAGTTCCTTGGCACCCGTGTTGTCGGCGACTCGAAGTCGCGACTCCTGCTGGATCATTTCACTGGCTCCTGGTTGTCTCGCTGGTTCTCACGCTCGCCGCGCGAGCCTGGCGGAACGGTCAATGGGTTACCGCGAACGGATCGCGGGGTTGCGTCACTGGGCCTTCTCCAGGATCTCCACGACACGCCACCGCTTGGTTGCGGACAGCGGGCGGGTCTCCATCAGCCGTACGCGGTCACCGACGCCGGCGGCATTGTCGCCGTCGTGGGCATTGAGCTTGCTCGTCCGCCGCACGACCTTGCCGTACAGCGGGTGCTTGAACCGGTCTTCGACGGCCACGACGACGGTCTTGTCCATCTTGTCGCTGACGACGTAGCCCTCGCGGACCTTCCGGAATCCCCGGGCGGCGTTGGCACTCATGCCGACTCCTTCTCTTCAGTGACCACTGGCGTGATGCCCAGCTCGCGCTCACGCATGACCGTGTAGATCCGGGCGATGTCGCGGCGGACGGCCTTGAGCCGGCCGTGGCTTTCCAGCTGCCCGGTCGCCGCCTGGAACCGCAGGTTGAACAGCGTCTCCTTGGCGTCGCGCAGGTCCTGGACCAGATCCTCGTCGGACTTGTCGCGAAGATCGTCGGCGGCGAGCCCCTTGGAACCGATTGCCATCACATTTCACCTGCCTCGCGCGTGACGATGCGGGCTTTCATCGGGAGCTTGTGGATCGCGCGCGTAAGCGCCTCTCGAGCCACCTTCTCGTTCGGATAGGACAGTTCGAACATCACACGTCCGGGCTTGACGTTGGCGACCCACCATTCCGGCGAGCCCTTGCCCGAACCCATCCGGGTCTCGGCCGGCTTCTTCGTGAGCGGCACGTCCGGAAAGATGTTGATCCACACCTTGCCGCCACGCCGGATGTGCCGGGTAATGGCGATACGGGCAGCCTCGATCTGGCGGTTGGTCACGTAGTGGCCCTCCACCGCCTGGATGCCGTACTCACCGAAGGCAAGCGAAGTGCCGCCTTTGGCCATGCCCCGGCGCTTCGGGTGGTGTTGCTTGCGGTGCTTGACCCGCTTGGGCATGAGCATGATCGTCAGCCCTCCTGCTCCGTGGTGGTTGCCGCAGCGTCCTGGGTCTCGGGAGCCGCCTCCGCGGTCGCCGGCGCCTCGACAGCCTGCTCGGTGCGACGCTCACCCCGGGCGGGGCGGCGGCGCTCGGGCCGGCGGCGCTGCTGCTGGACGCGAGCCTGTGCGGCGGCGGCCTCACGCTCGGCGCGCGAACCCGATACCTCACCCTTGTAGATCCAGACCTTCACGCCGATCCGGCCGAAGGTCGTGCGGGCCTCGTAGAACCCGTAGTCGACGTCGGCACGCAGTGTGTGCAGCGGCACTCGGCCCTCGCGGTAGAACTCCGAGCGGCTCATCTCGGCGCCGCCGAGGCGGCCCGAGCACTGAACCCGGATGCCCAGAGCTCCGGCCCGCATGCTGGTCTGGAGGGCTTTACGCATGGCCCGGCGGAACGCCACCCGGGCGGACAGCTGCTCGGCGACCCCCTGCGCCACCAGCTGCGCGTCCAGGTCCGGCTGCTTCACTTCGAGGATGTTCAGCTGAACCTGCTTGCCGGTGAGCTTCTCCAGCTCCGAGCGCAGCCGGTCGGCCTCGGTGCCACGCCGGCCGATGACGATGCCCGGCCGGGCCGTGTGAATGTCGACGCGAACCCGGTCGCGGGTGCGCTCGATCTCGACCTTGGAGATACCGGCACGCTCCATGCCCTTGGACATGAGCCTGCGGATGGCAACGTCCTCGGCGACATAGTCGCGGTACCGCTGGCCGTTCGTCGTGCTGTCGGCGAACCACCGGCTCTTGTGGTCGGTGGACACGCCGAGCCGGAAACCGTGCGGGTTGATCTTCTGACCCACTAGCGGGTCCCTCCCCTCGCGCCGGCGCGCTGCTGCGCGTCGTCGTCCTCGAAGCGTGGTTCGACCACCACCGTGATGTGGCTGGTCCGCTTCCGGATCCGGTACGCCCGCCCGTGGGCGCGCGGCCGGAACCTCTTCATGGTCGGGCCCTCGTCGACGTAAGCCTGAGTGATGACCAGGCTTTCGGGGTCGAGCCCCTCGTTGTTCTCGGCGTTCGCCACTGCGCTCTCGATCACCTTGCGCACCGGCTCGGCGGCCGCCTGCGGCGCGTACCTGAGGATCGCGGCGGCCTCGTCGGCCCGCATGCCCCGGACGAGATCCACCACGCGGCGCGCCTTCATGGGCGTGACGCGGACATAGCGCGCCGAAGCCCTGGCTTCCATGGTTGCTCCTTCTCTCGTGGTAGACGTCGTCACCGGCGGCGAGCTCGGCGATCGTCCTTCTCGTGACCCCTGAAGGTCCGCGTCGGCGCGAACTCGCCCAACTTGTGGCCGATCATCGACTCGGTGATGAACACCGGGACGTGCTTGCGGCCGTCGTGGACGGCGATCGTGTGCCCGAGCATGTCCGGCACGATCATCGACCGGCGGGACCAGGTCTTGATGACGTTCTTGGTGCCCTTGTCGTTCTGCTCCTCGACCTTCTTGGCCAGGTGCTCGTCGACGAAGGGTCCCTTCTTCAAACTGCGCGGCATCGCTCTACCAGCTCCCGTTAGCGCTTCTTGCCGGTCTTACGGCGCCGGACGATCTGCCGGTCGCTCGGCTTGTTCTTCTTCCGGGTCCGGCCCTCGGGACGACCCTTCGGGTTGACCGGGTGACGGCCACCGGAGGACTTGCCCTCACCACCACCGTGCGGGTGGTCGACCGGGTTCATGACCACACCACGCACGGACGGTCGCTTGCCCTTCCACCGCATCCGGCCGGCCTTGCCCCAGTTGATGTTGGCCTGCTCGGCGTTGCCCACCTCGCCGACCGTCGCGCGGCAGCGCACGTCGACGTTGCGGATCTCGCCGGACGGCATGCGCAGCTGCGCCCAGGTGCCTTCCTTGGCGACCAGTTGCACGGACGAACCGGCCGAGCGGGCGATCTTCGCACCCCCGCCGGGCCGCAACTCGATGGCATGCACGACCGTACCGACCGGGATGTTGCGCAGCGGCAGGTTGTTCCCAGGCTTGATGTCGGCACTGGGGCCGGCCTCGACGCGGGCGCCCTGCACCAGCCTCTCCGGCGCGATGATGTAGCGCTTCTCACCGTCGGCGTAGTGCAACAGCGCGATCCGAGCCGTGCGGTTCGGGTCGTACTCGATGTGCGCGACCTTCGCCGGAACACCGTCCTTGTCGGCCCGGCGAAAGTCGATCACCCGGTACTGGCGCTTGTGCCCACCGCCCTGGTGACGCGTGGTGATGCGCCCGGCGTTGTTCCGGCCGGCCTTTCTAGGCAGCGGCTTCAGCAGCGACTTCTCCGGCGTCGAGCGGGTCAGCTCGCTGAAGTCAGCGACGCTGGCGCCACGCCGACCCGGAGTCGTCGGCTTGTACTTGCGGATACCCATATCTGCTTTCCCCTACGCTCAGGCGACCGGTCCGCCGAAGATGTCGATGCGCTGTCCCTCGGCCACGCTGACGATCGCCCGCTTGGTGTTCGGCCGCTTCCCCACGCCGAAGCGGGTGCGGCGGCGCTTGCCCTCACGGTTGAGCGTGTTGACGCCGGTGACCTTGACGTTGAACACCTTCTCTACCGCGATCTTGATCTCGGTCTTGTTCGCGTCCGGACGGACGATGAAGGTGTACTTGTTCTCGTCCAGCAGGCCGTAGCTTTTCTCGGAGACGACCGGCTTGATCAGGACGTCCCGGTGGTCCTTGTGTACGGAGCTCACTTGTCCTCCTCCTCACCGGTGACGGTCTTCTCGTCGGCGCTCGCGTCGTCCGCGGGTTTCGCAGCTGCCTTCTTGGCCGTGGACTTCTTGGCCGCCGTCTTCTTGGCAGCGGTCTTCTCGGCCGCTGCCTTCTTGGCAGCGGTCTTTTCTGCCGTGGCCTTCTTGGCCGCCGCCTTCTTGGCGGGCTTGGCCTCGGTCACCTCGACCTCGATACCGCGGCCGGACAAGAACTCCTCGAACGCCGCCTGAGTGAAGATCACGTCGTCGGCGCACAGCACGTCGTACGTGTTGAGCTGGTCGGCGTGCAGCAGGTGTACCTCAGGGACGTTGCGCAAGCTCTTGGCGGTCAGATCGTCACCACGGGCCACGATCACCAGAGCGTTGGCGCGCTCGGTGACCTTGCGCAGCGCCGCGAGGCCAGCCTTGGTCGACGGCGAGTCGCCATCGAGGAAGCCGGCGACCACGTGGACCCGCCCGTGCCGGGCCCGGTCCGAGAGAGCGCCTCGCAGGGCGGCGGCCTTCATCTTCTTCGGCGTACGCTGCGAGTGGTCGCGCGGCGCCGGGCCGTGTACGACACCGCCGCCGGCGAACTGCGGTGCCCGGATAGAGCCTTGCCGGGCGCGGCCGGTGCCCTTCTGTCGGTACGGCTTCGCGCCACCGCCGGCCACCTGGCCGCGAGTCTTCGTGGCGTGCGTTCCCTGCCGGGCGGCGGCCAGCTGGCCCACCACGACCTGGTGGATCAATGGCACATTCACCTGCACGTCGAAGATCTCAGCCGGAAGCTCGACGCTGCCGGTCTTGCCGCCGTTGGCGTCCAGTACGTCGATCGTCGTCATCAGGAGGCCCCCTTCGCGGCGGTCTTGACGAGTACCAGGCCACCGTTCGAGCCCGGGATCGCACCCTTGATGAGCAGCAGACCCTTGTCGGCATCGACAGAGTGGACCGTCAGATTCTGCGTGGTGACGCGCTCGCCGCCCATCCGGCCGGCCATCCGCACACCCTTGAAAACCCGCCCCGGAGTGGCGCAGCCACCGATGGAGCCGGGCGACCGGTGCTTCTTCTGCACACCGTGCGATGCCCGCAGGCCGTGGAAGCCGTGCCGCTTCATCACGCCGGCGAAACCCTTGCCCTTGCTGGTGCCGACGACATCGACGACCTGGCCCGGCTCGAAAACCTCGACGGTGAGCTCCTGGCCGAGGGTGTACTCGGAGGCATTGGCGGTGCGCAATTCGACTGTGTGCTTGCGCGGAGTGACCCCCGCCTTGTCGAAGTGGCCGCGCATCGGCTTGGTGACCTTCCCGGCCCTCGTGCCGCCGTAGGCGATCTGGATGGCGTCGTAGCCGTCCTTGTCCGGCGTGCGGACCTGCGTCACGACACACGGGCCCGCCTTGACGACCGTCACCGGGACGATCCGGTTGTTCTCGTCCCAGGCCTGGGTCATGCCGAGCTTCTCGCCGAGCAGGCCCTTCAGGCCCGCCTTTGCTTGAGTAGTCATCGCTGGCGTGTCCCTTAAAGCTTGATCTCGATGTCGACGCCGGCCGGCAGGTCGAGCCGCATAAGCGAGTCGACCGTCTTCGGTGTGGGGTCGATGATGTCGATGAGCCGCTTGTGAGTGCGCATCTCGAAGTGCTCGCGGCTGTCCTTGTACTTGTGCGGCGACCGGATAACGCAGAACACGTTCTTCTCGGTTGGCAGCGGCACCGGGCCCGCAACCTGCGCACCAGTGCGCGTCACCGTGTCGACGATCTTGCGCGCCGACGTGTCGATGACCTCATGGTCGTAGGCCTTGAGCCGGATGCGGATCTTCTGTCCCGCCATGGCTGCTTGTCGTCCTTCTCTCGTACCGCTGGTTTGCGAACCGACACCGCTGCTCCGGACACCTTCCGCACTCTCCGCAGAATGCCGGCCCTCCGACCCCCGCGCTCGGGCGTGTCGCGCGTTTCGGGCCGCATTGCGGCGCCAAGCGGCGACTCGATTGAGTAGCGGATGTTCGGACGGCCCGGCACGCGGCCAGGCATCATGGTGAAGGTCTCCGTACCGGCGGCGGACCAAGGCTGATCCCCGCCACGGCGGCCTCTGCCGAAGCAACCTGTCTAGTATGCCAGAGGCGCCAGCCCCTGAGCTAATTCGGCCAGTTGTCGTCCCGGTCGATCACGTTCAGCAGGCCTGTAGGTGCTGTACCAGGCGCGTGCACCTGGTACAGATCCGATACGCCTAGTGGACCTGATCGGTCGGAGCGATTGACGTTACGTGACTCGGGGCCGTCCTCCTGAGGGGACGGCCCCGAGCCGCACGTCTTACTTGATGATCTTCGTTACCCGGCCGGAGGCGACCGTGCGGCCGCCCTCGCGGATGGCGAAGCGCAGCTGCTCCTCCATCGCGATCGGCTGGATGAGTTGGACGTTGATCGCGGTGTTGTCGCCCGGCATGACCATCTCGGTGCCCTCGGGCAGGGTCACCACGCCGGTCACGTCGGTCGTCCGGAAGTAGAACTGCGGGCGGTAGTTGTTGAAGAACGGCGTGTGCCGCCCGCCCTCGTCCTTGCTCAGCACGTAGATCTGCGCCTCGAACTCGGTGTGCGGAGTAGTCGTGCCCGGCTTGACCACGACCATGCCGCGCTCGACGTCCTCCTTCTTGGTGCCGCGAAGGAGCAGACCGACATTCTCGCCTGCGCGCGCCTCGTCGAGCAGTTTGCGGAACATCTCGACGCCGGTGACGGTCGTCTTCTGCGGCGCGCCCTCGCGGATGCCGACGATCTCGACCTCCTCGTTGATCTTCAGCACGCCGCGCTCCACCCGGCCGGTCACCACGGTGCCGCGGCCGGTGATCGTGAAGACGTCCTCGATCGGCATCAGGAACGGCTTGTCGATCTCCCGCTCCGGCTCGGGGATGTACTCGTCGACGGAGTTCATCAGCTCCATGAGCTTCTCGCTCCACTCGGCGTCGCCCTCGAGCGCCTTGAGCGCCGAGACGCGCACGACGGGTACGTCGTCGCCCGGGAACTCGTACTCGGACAGCAGCTCACGGACCTCGAGCTCGACCAGCTCGAGGATCTCCTCGTCGTCGACCATGTCGGCCTTGTTGAGAGCCACGACGATGTACGGGACGCCGACCTGACGGGCCAGCAGGACATGCTCCTTGGTCTGCGGCATCGGACCGTCAGTTGCCGCGACGACCAGGATCGCGCCGTCCATCTGCGCCGCGCCGGTGATCATGTTCTTGATGTAGTCGGCGTGACCGGGGCAGTCGACGTGCGCGTAGTGCCGCTTCTCCGTCTGATACTCGACGTGCGCGATGGAGATCGTGATACCACGCTGCTTCTCCTCGGGCGCCTTGTCGATCTCGTCGAACGGCGTGAATGGGTTCAGGTCCGGGTGCTGGTCGTGCAAGACCTTGGTGATCGCCGCGGTCAGCGTCGTCTTGCCATGGTCGATGTGACCGATGGTGCCGATGTTGACGTGCGGCTTGGTCCGCTCGAACTTCGCCTTCGCCACTGTTGGTCCTCCTGTTTAGGACTTCGTACTTTTCTGATGATTGCTGCCGGGGTTGAAGCCCCCGGGGCCGCTTACTCGCCCCGGACCTTCTTGATGATCTCCTCGGCGATGTTCCGCGGAACCTCGGCGTAGGAGTCGAACTGCATCGAATAGCTCGCGCGGCCCTGTGTCCGGCTGCGGAGATCGCCAACGTAGCCGAACATCTCAGACAGTGGGACCAGCGCCTTTATAACGCGGGCGCCGGACCGCTCCTCCATGGCCTGGATATGGCCACGGCGGGAGTTCAGGTCGCCGATGACATCACCCATGTAGTCCTCAGGGGTGGTGACCTCGACGGCGAACATCGGCTCGAGCAGGACCGGCTCGGCCCGGCGGGCGGCCTCCTTGAAGGCCATCGAACCGGCTATCTTGAACGCGAGCTCCGAGGAGTCGACGTCGTGGTACGCGCCGTCCTTCAGCGTCACCTTGACATCGACGAGTGGGTAGCCGGCGAGGACGCCGAACTCCATGGCCTCCTGGCAACCCTCGTCGACGGCAGGGATGTACTCCCGCGGGATGCGCCCACCTGTGATGTTGTTGATGAACTCGTAACCGCCGTCACCGTCGCCACCGGTCGGCTCGATGTCGATGATCACCCGCCCGAACTGACCCGAGCCACCCGTCTGCTTCTTGTGGGTGTACTCGACCTTCTCGACCTTACGGCGGATGGTCTCGCGGTAGGCGACCTGCGGCTTGCCGACATTGGCCTCGACCTTGAACTCCCGCTTCATGCGGTCGACCAGGACCTCGAGGTGCAGTTCGCCCATGCCGGAGATGATCGTCTGGCCGGTGTCCTCGTCGGTTCGGACCTGGAAAGTCGGATCCTCCTCGGCGAGCCGCTGGATGGCGGTCGACAGCTTGTCCTGGTCGCCCTTGGTCTTCGGCTCGATCGCGACCGAGATGACCGGCGCCGGGAAGGTCATCGACTCCAGGATCACCGGCTTGTTAGGGGTGGACAGGGTGTCACCGGTGGTGGTGTTCTTCAACCCCATGACGGCGACGATCTGACCTGCGCTGGCCTTCTCGATCTCCTCACGCTTGTTCGCGTGCATCCGGTAGATCTTGCCGACCCGCTCTTTGTGGCCTTTCGTGCTGTTGAGCACCTGGCTGCCGGCCGTCAGCGTGCCGGAGTAGACCCGGACGAAGGTGAGCTTGCCGAGGTGCTGGTCGCTCATGATTTTGAAGGCGAGCGTCGAAAGCGGCGCGTCCTCGTCCGGCTCGCGGGTGATGATCTCGGTGTCGTCACCGACCGCGTGGCCCTCGATCGCACCTACGTCCAGCGGGGACGGCAGGTAGCGGACGACGGCGTCCAGCAACGGCTGGACACCCTTGTTCTTGAATGCGGTGCCGCAAAGAACCGGTGTGACGTTGCCCGCGATAGTGGCCCGCCGGATTGCCGCGATCAAGTCATCGTCAGAGGGCTCCTGGCCCTCGAGGTAGAGCTCCATCATCGCGTCGTCGTTCTCGGCGATCGTCTCAAGCAGCTTGTCGCGATACTCCGCGGCCGCCTCGACGTGTGTGTCGGGGATGTCGACGGTGTCGTACATCTCACCGAGCGCGGCTTCTGCACTCCACACCAAGGCCTTCATGCCGATCAAGTCGATGACGCCCTTGAAACCGGCCTCGGCGCCGATCGGCAGCTGGATGACAAGCGGCACGGCGTTCAGGCGCGAGACGATCATGTCGACGGTGCGGTGGAACTCCGCCCCGGTGCGGTCCATCTTGTTCACGAAGCAGATCCGCGGAACACCGTACTTGGTGGCCTGCCGCCAGACGGTCTCGGATTGCGGCTCGACGCCCGCGACACCGTCGAACACCGCGATTGCGCCGTCGAGCACCCGCAGGTTCCGCTCCACCTCGACGGTGAAGTCGACGTGCCCGGGGGTGTCGATGATGTTGATCGTATGGTCGTCCCACTGGACCGTCGTCGCGGCCGACGTGATCGTGATGCCGCGCTCCTGCTCCTGCTCCATCCAGTCCATCGTGGCCGCGCCGTCGTGCACCTCACCGATCTTGTAGTTGATGCCGGTGTAGTACAGGATCCGCTCGGTCGTCGTGGTCTTGCCCGCGTCGATATGGGCCATGATCCCGATGTTCCGGACCTTGGCCAGGTCAACAGCGCGAAGATCAGTCGCCATTGGCGTGCGTTCGCTTCCTTGTCGAAGTACTCGGGCTGGCCTTGGTCACCAGCGGTAGTGGGCGAAGGCCTTGTTGGACTCCGCCATCTTGTGGGTGTCCTCGCGTCGCTTCACGCTGGCGCCGAGGCCGTTGGAGGCGTCGAGGATCTCGTTCATCAGGCGGTCGGTCATAGTCTTCTCGCGCCGAGCACGGGAGTAGCTGACCAGCCACCGCAGGGCGAGGGTCGTGCTGCGACTCGCGCGGACCTCGACCGGCACCTGGTAGGTCGCGCCACCGACACGGCGGCTGCGGACCTCGAGGGTCGGGCGGACGTTGTCGAGGGCACGCTTGAGCGTGACCACCGGGTCGGCGCCGGTCTTCTCACGGCAACCCTCAAGGGCGCCGTGCACGATTCGCTCGGCAACCGACTTCTTGCCGTCGTTGAGCACCTTGTTCACCAGCTGAGTGACCAGCGGGGAGTTGTACACCGGGTCGACGACGACCGGTCGCTTCGGGGCTGGACCCTTGCGCGGCATCAGCTCTTCTCCTTCTTAGCGCCGTACCGGCTGCGCGCCTGCTTGCGGCCCTTGACACCCTGAGTGTCGAGCGAGCCGCGGACGATCTTGTAGCGGACACCTGGGAGGTCTTTCACCCGGCCGCCGCGAACGAGCACCATCGAGTGCTCCTGCAAGTTGTGCCCGACGCCCGGAATGTAGGCGGTGACCTCGATGTCGCTGGTCAGCCGGACACGCGCGACCTTGCGAAGCGCCGAGTTCGGCTTCTTCGGCGTGGTGGTGTAAACGCGCAAGCACACTCCGCGGCGCTGCGGACTTCCCTTGAGCGCCGGAGTCTTGTTCTTGGCGACCTTGTCCTGGCGGCCCTTGCGGACCAGCTGCTGGATCGTGGGCACTACGTCTCCGATGTCCTTCGTGCGGATACTGGCGTCGTTGGTCTGTGGGTGTCGCCGGCCGGCTGTCTGGTAGTGGCGGGGCGGCGTGGCGGGCCGGCCTGCTCGGCACGACCCCCGCGGTCGGGCGTGTCGCGCCCGCCCACCCCGACACCGCTGAGAACCAGACGGCGTGGTTTGGTATTGCTCCGTCGTGCACACCCGGCGCGGTTTCAAACTGCGTCGAGGGCACAGCGGACGGCCCGGAGCAATCCAGGCACGAGGACTAAGGTTACCTGCACGGGTAGGCGCAGGTCAAAGCGAGACCCAAGTCGCCCTGGTCCGAGCTCTGCTGAGACCGTACCCCACCGGCCGCAAGCGCGTCACCACCCATTTCAGCAGGCGTGTTCGCCCGAGTCGTGATCACCATCCCCCTGTTGGTCACCTGATCGCTGATGTGTCACCTGATCGTTTGCTGGTGAGCGATCAGGTGAGATAGGCCGGCTGTGACCAGCGGCTGGGTGCGACGCTGTTCACCTGATCGTCCCGCTGCCCAGGCAGAGCAAACGATCAGGTGACCTGCACCATCGGTGGCCTGCATGGGTTACGGGGATTTGTCATCTGATCGCATACGACGATCTGCTCCATCTGCTCTCGGCCCGGCCCGCCATCCACACCCGGCTATCGTCCCAACGGCTATCCACAGATCGCATGCCGATTCCGATTTGTCCGCTGCAGATCAACGAGCGTCAAGGGATGACAGCGCTCCCTGCCGAACACACGCGCCCCGAGGATGAGTGGCAGCACATCCTCGAGCTACAACACGGCGTCGCCCACCGGTCGGACATTCCACGCGAGTTTGTCCGCGATATCGAGCGCAGCGTGATCCGTGGAACATGGCAACGCGCTTCCCGAGATGTCGTCGTAAACCACAACGGTCCGCTAACTGCAGAGCAGAAGTTGTGGGTGGTCGTTAAGGCAGCTCCACAACGATCGGCGCTCGCCGGCCGCACGGCCATCCAGCTCAGTGGCATGAAGGGCTTCGAATCCGACAGGATCTACGTCACCATCCCATGCGGCACCTCGATGCCACGGTTCAGTGATCTGGAACCAGTCGTGCATTACTCGAGATATCTCGATCTCAGGGACGTCAATCCGGTGGCCCAGCCGTGCCGCATGCGCCCGGCTCGGGCACTACTGGACGCCGCCGCATGGGCGGACACCGACCGGCAAGCGAGAGCCATTCTGCTGGCTGGCGTGCAGCAACGCCTCGTCAGGCCGGAGCACCTCACCGAGGCACTTCCCCGTAGAGGGCCATGCCTTCGCCGTGGCTTGATCGAGGAGACGATTGCAGACGCCGAAGGTGGCATCGCGTCCGTCCCGGAACGTGCCTTCGACGAGATTCGCCGGCAGTGGGGCCTGGCGACGCCTGCCCGCCAACGCGTAGTGAAACGCCAGAACGGGCGGTTCTACCTGGACGTTGACTGGGAAGATTTCAAGATCGCTGCTGAGATCGACGGCATGCCTCACCTTACGGTGCTCAACTGGGACGCGGACTTGGACCGGATGAACGAGATCGCCATCGAGCACAGGACACTCTTGCGCTTCACGTCCTACGCCGTCCGCCACCGAAAGTCGGCCGTCGGAGGCATGCTCCATCGCGCCTTGACCAGCCGCGGTTGGCGGCCGTAGAGCACGGTCCGGCTACGCAGAGTCCGGAGCGGGACGCCAAGGGCCGCTGAGGCGTCCTCCCGGCCTACTCGAAGCCATCCTCAATCTCGTTGGTCAGCTGGTCGGCGCATTGGCCGGGCCGCGTTGACGATCAGGTTAGGAACTCCGGCAACACTGCTGGATATCGACAGTGCAGGTCACCTGATCGTTTACCCCGCCTGGTACGCCGAACGATCAGGTGACAACCGCTGGAGGCAATCGCTGGCCACAGCCGCCGCACGGCACCTGATCGCTTACCAGTAGACGATCAGGTGACCTAACGGCGATCAGGTGACCAAAGCGCGGCGTGGGGTCGGAGAATGGCGAGGGCGCCGGCTCCCAAGTGGGAGCCGGCGCCCATTGCGCACCTCTTCGGACTTGTCAGCTGTACGAGCCGAAGTCGTAGTCCTCCAAGCGAACCGCCTCGCCCGAGCCCTGACCGAACGGGTCGTACTCGGTCGGGTACTCCGTGCCGTAGTCGACCATCGAGTACATCGCCGCCTTGGCCTCCTCGGTGGGCTCGACCCGCAGGTCGCGGTACCGGGACAACCCCGTACCGGCCGGGATCAGCTTGCCGAGGATGACGTTCTCCTTCAGCCCGATCAGCGGGTCGGACTTGGCGTTGATGGCCGCCTCGGTGAGCACCCGGGTGGTCTCCTGGAACGACGCCGCGGACAACCACGAGTCCGTCGCCAGCGAGGCCTTGGTGATGCCCATCAGCTGCGGACGGCCGGACGCCGGCGTGCCGCCCTCGGCGACAACCCGGCGGTTCTCCGCCTCGAACCGCGACCGTTCGACCAACTCGCCCGGCAGCAGGTCGGTGTCGCCACTCTCCAGCACGGTGACCCGGCGCAGCATCTGCCGCACGATGATCTCGATGTGCTTGTCGTGGATGGCCACCCCCTGCGACCGGTAGACCTCCTGCACTTCGTCGGTGAGGAAGACCTGCACCGCCCGCTGACCCAGGACGCGCAGCACGTCGTGCGGGTCGGGCGTACCGGCGTGCAGCAGCTCGCCCACCTCGACGGGGTCACCGTCCTGGACTCGCCACTGCGCGATGCCCGGGCTCTTACGGCTGGTCCACTCGTAGACGCGCCGCGAGATCGGGAACGCCTGCTCCTCCGAGCCGTCGTCGGGAACGACTACCAGCCGCGGACCCTTGCCGTCCTCGTCGACGCGGATCCGTCCGGCAGCCTCGGCGATCGGCGCCTTGCCCTTCGGTACCCGCGCCTCGAAGATCTCCTGGACTCGAGGCAGGCCGTGCGTGATGTCCTCACCGGCGACACCACCGGTGTGGAACGTCCGCATGGTCAGCTGAGTGCCGGGCTCACCGATCGACTGGGCGGCGATGATGCCGACCGCCTCGCCGACATCCACCAGCTTGCCGGTGGCCAACGACCGGCCGTAGCACATGGCGCACACGCCCGTAGTGCTTTCACAGGTCAGCACGCTGCGCACACGGACCTTCTCGATACCTGCCGCGACCATGCGGCGAATTTCCGCGTCGCCGATGTCGTCGCCTGCGGACGCAACCACCGTCCCGTCGGGTCCTGTCACGTCTTCGGCGAGCGACCGCGCGTACACGCTGGTCTCGGCGTCCTCGGAGGTGACCAGCCCACCATCGGTACCTGGCGCGGCGATCGTCAGCGTCAGGCCGCGCTCGGTGCCACAGTCGACCTCGCGGATGATGACATCCTGCGAGACGTCCACCAGCCGGCGGGTCAGGTAACCCGAGTCGGCCGTCCGCAGCGCGGTGTCGGCCAGACCCTTACGAGCGCCGTGCGTGGAGATGAAGAACTCCAGCACGGACAGCCCTTCACGGAAGCTGGACTTGATCGGCCGCGGGATGGTCTCACCCTTCGGGTTGGCCACCAGGCCACGCATGCCGGACAGCTGGCGGATCTGCATCCAGTTACCGCGAGCACCCGAGTTCACCATCATGTAGATGCTGTTGTCGGTAGCGAACGCGGTCTTGATCGCTTCGTCCACCTTGTTGGTCGCGTCAGTCCAGATGTCGATGAGTTCCTCGCGACGCTCACCGCCCGAGATCACACCTCGCTCGAAGTTCTTCTCGACCTTCTGCGCCTTCTGCTCGTACTCGTCGAGAATGCGGAGCTTCTCTTCCGGTGCGATGACGTCGTCGACCGACACCGTGACCCCCGATCGGGTGGCCCAGTAGAAGCCGGCCTCCTTGAGCGCGTCCAACGTCGAGGCCACTTGGACCTTCGGGTATCGCTCGGCGAGCTCGTTGATGATCGCACCGAGCCGCTTCTTGTCGACTTCGGTGTTGATGTACCCGAAATCGGCCGGCAGTGTTTCGTTGAACAGCGCCCGGCCGAGCGTCGTCGGCAGCGTGAGCGCCTGACCGCTCTCCCAGCCCTCCGGAGCCTCCCAGCCCTCCGGCGGCACGATGTCGCGCAGCCGCAGGATGATCGGCGTCTGAAGGGAGATCTCGGCGGCGTCGAACGCCCTGATCGCCTCGGCAGTGCCCGAGAACGCCCGGCCCTCGCCAGGCTGGTTCTCCCGGTCGGTAGTCAGGTAGTAGATGCCCAGGACCATGTCCTGGGTCGGCATCGTCACCGGACGGCCGTCGGCTGGCTTGAGAATATTGTTCGCCGACAGCATCAGGATCCGCGCCTCGGCCTGTGCCTCCGCGGACAGCGGCAGATGGACGGCCATCTGGTCGCCGTCGAAGTCCGCGTTGAACGCAGTACAGACCAGCGGGTGGATCTGGATCGCCTTGCCCTCGATCAGCTGCGGCTCGAACGCCTGGATACCGAGCCGGTGCAGCGTCGGCGCCCGGTTCAGCAGGACCGGGTGCTCTGCGATGACCTCCTCGAGCACGTCCCACACCACGGGGCGGGCGCGCTCGACCATGCGCTTGGCACTCTTGATGTTCTGCGCGTGGTTGAGGTCGACCAGCCGCTTCATCACGAACGGCTTGAACAGCTCCAGCGCCATCTGCTTGGGCAGGCCGCACTGGTGCAGCTTGAGCTGCGGACCGACCACGATCACCGACCGGCCCGAGTAGTCGACGCGCTTACCCAGCAGGTTCTGCCGGAACCGGCCCTGCTTGCCCTTGAGCATGTCCGAGATGGACTTCAGCGGACGGTTGCCCGGTCCGGTGACCGGACGGCCCCGACGGCCGTTGTCGAACAGGGCGTCGACCGACTCCTGAAGCATCCGCTTTTCGTTGTTCACGATGATCTCGGGTGCACCGAGGTCGAGCAGCCGCTTGAGCCGGTTGTTCCGGTTGATGACCCGGCGGTACAGGTCGTTGAGGTCCGAGGTGGCGAACCGGCCACCATCGAGCTGAACCATCGGCCGCAGGTCCGGCGGGATCACCGGCACCGCGTCCAAGACCATGCCGCGCGGGTCGTTCCGCGTGGTCAAGAACGCCGAGACGACCTTGAGCCGCTTGAGCGCACGGGTCTTCTTCTGGCCCTTGCCGGTGCGGATGATCTCGCGTAGCCGTTCCGCCTCGGCCTCGAGGTCGAACGTCTCGAGCCGCTCCTTGATGGCCTGCGCGCCCATGCCGCCGCGGAAGTACTGCCCGAAGCGCATCTGCATGTCGCGGTAGAGCATCTCGTCGCCCTCGAGGTCCTGGACCTTGAGGTTCTTGAACCGGTCCCACACGGCGTCGACCCGGTCGATCTCGGCGTCGGCGCGCTTGCGGAGCTGGCTCATCTCGCGCTCGGCCGATTCCTTGACCTTGCGCCGGACGTCGCCCTTGGCCCCCTCCGCCTCGAGCTCGGCCAGGTCGGCCTCGAGCTTCTTGGCCCGGGTCTCGATGTCGGCGTCGCGGCGCTGCTCGATCTGCTTGCGTTCGACGTCGATCTGGCCCTCGAGGGATGCGAGATCACGGTGCCGGGCGTCCTCGTCCACCTGGGTGATCATGTACGCCGCGAAGTAGATGACCTTTTCCAGGTCCTTCGGGGCGAGGTCGAGCAGGTACCCCAGGCGCGACGGGACGCCCTTGAAGTACCAGATATGCGTTACTGGCGCGGCCAACTCGATGTGGCCCATCCGCTCGCGGCGCACCTTGGCACGAGTGACCTCGACACCGCAGCGCTCGCAGATGATGCCCTTGAAGCGGACCCGCTTGTACTTGCCGCAGTAGCACTCCCAGTCGCGGGTGGGACCGAAGATCTTCTCGCAGAAGAGCCCGTCCTTCTCCGGCTTGAGGGTGCGGTAGTTGATGGTCTCCGGCTTCTTGACCTCACCGTGCGACCACTGCCGGATGTCATCCGCGGTCGCGAGGCCGATGCGCAGCTCGTCGAAGAAGTTGACGTCGAGCACCTTGTTCCTTCTCTCGCTCTATCTCGTCAGGTCGGGGAGTTTGTGCGGAGCCGGGGCGGACCAGCCGTCCCGGCCTTGCCTCACACTTCCTCGACGCTGCTTGGTTCCTGGCGGGACAGGTCGATCCCGAGCTCCTCGGCAGCGCGGAAGACGTCCTCGTCGGTCTCGCGCATCTCGATCTGCATACCGTCGCTGGACAGCACCTCGACGTTGAGGCACAACGACTGCATCTCCTTGATGAGCACCTTGAACGACTCGGGGATGCCCGGCTCGGGAATGTTGTCGCCCTTGACGATCGCCTCGTACACCTTCACGCGTCCGGAGACGTCGTCGGACTTGATCGTCAGCAGCTCCTGCAGTGCGTAGGCGGCGCCGTACGCCTGAAGTGCCCAAACCTCCATCTCGCCGAACCGCTGGCCACCGAACTGGGCCTTACCGCCCAGCGGCTGCTGCGTGATCATCGAGTAGGGGCCGGTCGACCGGGCGTGAATCTTGTCGTCGACCATGTGGTTGAGCTTGAGCATGTACAGGTAGCCGACCGCCACCGGATGCGGGAACGGCTCGCCGGACCGGCCGTCGAACAGCTGGGCCTTACCGCTCTCGTCGACCAGGCGGACACCGTCGCGGTTCGGCAACGCGGAGGCCAGCAGGCCGGCGATCTCGTCTTCGCGGGCGCCGTCGAACACCGGGGTCGACACGTTCGTGCCGGGCCCGGCCTCGCTCGCACCGATCTCGTGGAGCCGCTGCTTCCACTCGGCGTCCTCACCCTCGACCTTCCAGCCGGTCTTGGCGACCCAGCCGAGGTGAGTCTCGAGCACCTGCCCGAGGTTCATCCGGCTCGGGACACCCAGCGGATTCAGCACGATGTCGACGGGAGTGCCGTCGGCGAGGAACGGCATGTCCTCGACCGGCAGGATCTTCGCGATCACACCCTTGTTGCCGTGCCGGCCGGCCAGCTTGTCGCCGTCGGTGATCTTGCGCATCTGCGCGACGTAGACCCGGACCAGCTGGTTGACACCTGGCGGCAGCTCGTCGCCCTCCTCGCGGTCGAAGACCCGCACGCCGATGACCTTGCCGGCCTCGCCGTGCGGAACCTTCAGCGACGTGTCGCGTACCTCGCGAGCCTTCTCGCCGAAGATGGCGCGCAGCAGCCGCTCCTCAGGGGTCAGCTCGGTCTCACCCTTCGGGGTCACCTTGCCGACGAGGATGTCACCGTCGCGGACCTCGGCGCCGATCCGGATGATGCCGCGCTCATCAAGGTCGGCGAGCACGTCGTCGGAGACGTTCGGGATGTCGCGGGTGATCTCCTCAGGGCCGAGCTTGGTGTCTCGTGCGTCGACCTCGTGCTCGTCGATGTGGATCGAAGTCAGCACGTCGTCCTGGATGAGCCGCTGCGAGAGCAGGATCGCGTCTTCGTAGTTGTGGCCCTCCCACGACATGAACGCCGCGAGCAGGTTCTTGCCCAGCGCCATCTCACCGCTGTCGGTGGACGGGCCGTCGGCGATGACCTGGTTGGCCTCGACCCGCTCCCCCTCTTCCACGAGCGGACGCTGGTTCATGCACGTACCGGCATTGGACCGGCGGAACTTCGCCAGCTGGTAGGTCTGGTAAGTGCCGTCGTCCGCCATGATCGTGACGTAGTCGGCAGTGACCTCTGTGACCACCCCGGCCTTGTCGGCGGTGACCATGTCGCCGGCGTCTACGGCGGCGTGGTACTCCATGCCCGTACCGACGAGCGGCGCCTCCGAGCGCAGCAGAGGAACAGCCTGCCGCTGCATGTTCGAGCCCATCAGGGCGCGGTTGGCGTCGTCGTGCTCGAGGAAGGGGATCATGGCCGTTGCCACCGACACCATCTGGCGCGGCGAGACGTCCATGTAGTCGACCGTCCCGGCGGGCACCGACTCGAACTCGCCGCCCCGCTTGCGGACCAGCACGCGCTCCTCGGCGAACGAGTCGTCGGCGGCCAGCGGAGTGTTGGCCTGCGCGATGACGTACAGGTCCTCCTCGTCCGCAGTGAGGTAGTCGACCTCGTCGGTGACCTTGCCATCCTTGACCCTGCGGTACGGCGTCTCGATGAAACCGAACGCGTTGATGCGGCCGTAGGTCGCCAGCGAGCCGATCAGGCCGATGTTCGGACCCTCAGGCGTCTCGATCGGGCACATGCGGCCGTAGTGCGACGGGTGGACGTCACGCACCTCGAAGCCGGCGCGCTCCCGAGACAGACCGCCCGGCCCAAGGGAGTTCAGCCGGCGCTTGTGGGTCAATCCCGCGATCGGGTTGGTCTGGTCCATGAACTGCGACAGCTGGGACGTACCGAAGAACTCCTTGATCGCCGCCACGACCGGGCGGATGTTGATCAGGGTCTGCGGCGTGATCGCCTCGACGTCCTGCGTGGTCATGCGCTCCCGGACGACCCGCTCCATCCGGGACAGACCGGTACGCACCTGGTTCTGGATCAGCTCGCCCACGGTCCGGATACGCCGGTTGCCGAAGTGGTCGATCTCGTCGGTCTCGATGCGGATCTGGTGCTTGTTGTACTCGTACTCGCTCTCCCCGGCGTGCAGGCGGACCAGGTACCGCAACGTCGCGACGATGTCATCGACGGTGAGGGTGTTCTGATCGAGATCGAGGTCCAGACCCAGCTTCTTGTTGACCTTGTACCGGCCGACCTTGGCCAGGTCGTAGCGCTTCGGGTTGAAGTAGGCGTTCTCCAGCAACTGCTGAGCGGCCTCGCGAGTGGGGGGCTCGCCCGGGCGCATCTTGCGGTAGATGTCGAGCAGCGCCTCATCCTGGTTAGTGGTGTGGTCCTTCTCCAGGGTGGCGCGCATGGACTCGAAGTCGCCGAACTCCTCGAGGATCTGCTCGTTCGTCCAGCCCAATGCCTTGAGCAGGACCGTGACGTTCTGCTTGCGCTTGCGGTCGAGTCGAACGCCGACCGTGTCGCGCTTGTCGATCTCGAACTCGAGCCACGCACCCCGGGACGGGATGACCTTGGCGGTGAAGATGTCCTTGTCCGAGGTCTTGTCCAGCGAGCGCTCGAAGTACACGCCCGGCGATCGGACTAGCTGCGACACGACGACACGCTCGGTGCCGTTGATGACGAATGTGCCCTTGTTGGTCATGAGCGGGAAGTCGCCCATGAACACCGTCTGGGACTTGATCTCGCCGGTCTCGTTGTTGATGAACTCGGCGGTGACGAACAGCGGTGCAGAGTACGTGAAGTCGCGCATCTTGCACTCTTCAACGGTGTTCTTGGGCTCCTCGAACCTGGGGTTCGAGAACGACAACGACATGGTGCCGGCGAAGTCCTCGATCGGGCTGATCTCGTCGAGGATCTCCTGCAGACCGGATTTGGCCGGCAGGTCGTTGCGGCCTTCGGCCTGGGCCGCCTCGACGCGAGCCTGCCACCGCTCGTTGCCGAGCAACCAGTCGAAGCTGTCGAGCTGGAGGGCGAGCAGATTTGGTACGTCGAGGGGTTCTCGGATCTTGGCGAACGAGATACGGCGCGAAGGGTTGGTAGTCTGCGAAGCGGTGCGCGTGGCGGCCAAGAGGCGTCCTTCCGAGGTCTTGCGGTCGGAGGTTTAACGCAGACCTCACCCGATGTCAGCCACGGCGATTGTCGAGCAGGCAAAGGCGGGTAGAGGGCAGCGCAAAATGGCAGTCTAGCCTATTAGGCCCACTGCTGTCGAGTGGCGGCTCGTCATCCCCCGAGACGCTCCGTCATTCTCCGACCATGGCCCGTGGTTCCTGCCTCCGTTTCGTGCGCTGGTACGCGGGCCGCGCCTCAGGCGCGTTGCCTGCAGCATCCCCTTGACAAGGGCAGTTCGTCAAGGGGCGACACGCCCGGATGCCCGCACTTGTCCACTTATGGGCAACCGTTGACCGGAGCTTCAAGATCATGTGAACTGGACATTAGCGACACGCTGCGCGTCTAGCACGAAGTGAGTCCACATGATCTCCTCGCCAACGCCGAAGGCCGGCCGACCGCTTTTCTCGTTGGTCGGCCGGCCTCGCGAGCTGGCTGGACGGCCTAGCTCACTTGACGGTGACCGTGGCGCCAGCGGCCTCGAGCTGCTCCCTGGCCTTGTCGGCGGCTTCCTTGGTGACCTTCTCCAGGACGGGCTTCGGGGTGCCGTCGACCAGGTCCTTGGCCTCCTTCAGGCCGAGGGAGGTCAGGGCGCGCACCTCCTTGATGACCTGGATCTTCTTCTCACCGGCGGCCTCGAGGATGACGTCGAACTCGTCCTGTTCGGCAGCGGCCTCCTCGCCGCCCGCGGCGCCGGCGGCGACGCCGGGAGCGGCCACGGCCGCGGGAGCGGCTGCGGTGACCTCGAAGGTCTCTTCGAACTTCTTGACGAACTCGGAGAGCTCGATAAGGGACATCTCCTTGAATGCGTCAAGGAGATCGTCGGTGCTGAGCTTCGCCATGTCGGCGGTTCCTTTCTAAGAGTCGGCTGATTGCCGGGTGTCGTACGGGCTGGGGTTACTTCCCCGGTGGTCAGCCCTCGGTCTGGTCGGTGGCTTCGGCTGAGTCACTCGGCGCCTCAGCGGAGGTGCCTGGTTCGGCTGAGTCAACCGAGGCCTCAGCGGAGGTACTTGCTTCGGCCTGTTTCTGGCGCAGCGCTTCGACCAGTCGGGCGGTCTGCGCCAACGGCGCGGCGAACGTCGCTGCCGCCTTGGACATCGACGCCTTCATCGCACCGGCGAGCTTGGCCAGCAGAACCTCGCGCGACTCCAGGTCGGCGAGTTTCCTGATCTCGTCAGCGGTAAGCAGCTTGCCGTCGAGCACGCCGCCCTTGATGACGAGGACGGGGTGAGCCCTGGAGAAGTCACGCAGGCCCTTGGCGGCCTCGACCGGGTCGCCCTTGACGAAGGCGATCGCGGACGGGCCGACCAGTTGGTCCTGCAGGCCGTCCACGCCAGCCTCCTTGGCGGCGAGCTTGGTCAGCGTGTTCTTCACCACGGCATAGGACGCGTTCCCACCGAGTGACCGACGGAGCTCCGTCAGCTGCTTTACGGTAAGGCCGCGGTACTCGGTCAGCACGACGGCGGACGAGCCACGGAACTCATCCGCGAGCTCGGCGACCGCGGCAGCCTTGTCTGGCCTCGCCATGGGACTCCTTCGTGGTAGTGCCGCCGGCCGCGAAGTGCCCTGAACATGCGAAACGCCCCGGCGCAGGGCGGGGCGTCAGCCATGTCAACCATGGACGATCGTCTCTCACCTGCGCGGGCCGCCCGCTTGACGCGGAACCTTCGTCCGACCCGGGTGGATCGGAGACCGGCGGTCTCTGGCACGGACGAGAATACGTGCCATCGACCGGCCACGCCAAATCGACGCGTCCTCGCCGTTCGATCACGTTCGGCAGGCGGCCCGACGTACCTACAGGCACACAGGCCTGTACGTACGTCGATAACACTGGTGGGCGGCCCTCTTAGCTGCCGCCGAAAATCAGTTGCCGCCGCCCATCATCTCGGCGAGTTCGGCAAGGTCCTCTTCGCTGAGCTCCTGGCCGGTCAACTCCTCGAGGAACGTGATGAA
>Ga0214469_1000001_pt1 | contig 88617 bp, 80 predicted proteins | sample RVTome_10_FD_187340 | JGI IMG/M metagenome (GOLD analysis project Ga0214469, IMG submission 187340) | Soil microbial communities from uranium-contaminated site in the Upper Colorado River Basin, Wyoming, United States - RVT153D57 HiSeq ... | reverse complement strand
AGGACCCGGCGCTGAAGCCCGGTGCCGCGGACATCGAGTCCGCGCACGCCGGTGCGCTGGACCTGCTCCGGCTGCGCTTCTCGTCGCCGCTGTTCCGGCTCGGCTCGGCGGAGCTGATCCAGCAGCGGGTGGCGTTCCCGACCGGTGGGCCCGGCCAGACGCCCGGTGTCATCGTGATGACGATCGACGACGTCGGCGGCGCCGACCTCGACCCCGACCGGGAACGGCTCGTGGTGGTGTGGAACGCGACACCGGAGTCGCAGACCGTCGACGTGGCGGGCGCCGGTTCCCTGCGGCTGCACGAGATCCAGGCCTCGGGTGCTGACGAGGTCGTCAAGCAGACGACCGTCGGGCCGGGTTCGGTGACGGTTCCCGCACGGACGGTCGCCGTCCTCGAGCAGCCGGAGTAACGCAGGCGACGAACCGGCGTGACGATGGCGACAAACCGGGCGTGGCACGCCATGCGGTCGTGCGTGGCACGCTGAGCCGTCGTTTGGCACGCCGTTATGTACGGTTTGTGGAACCGTCCAGCGTGCCACGAGGATTTGGCGGCCGGCGCGTCGCTCAAGCCGACGGTCGCATTTCGACCCCTCGCTCAGAGGGCGACGTCGGGGAGACGGGTAAGAGCGCGCTCGACCGCTTCGGCCGGGAACTCGTAATCGGTCAATTCCCCGGCGAAGTAACGGTCGTAGGCGCCCATGTCGAAATGGCCGTGACCGCACAGGGCGGTGAGGAGCATCTTCTCCTCGCCGGTCTCGGCGCACCGCCTCGCCTCCTCGATGCACGCGGCGACCGCGTGGGTCGGCTCGGGGGCGGGCACGATGCCTTCCGTGCGGGCGAACTGGACCCCGGCCGCGAAGCACTCGGTCTGGTTCTTGGCGACGGCCTCGATCAGACCCAGTTCGTAGACGTGGGACATCAGCGGTGACATGCCGTGGTAGCGCAACCCGCCGGCGTGGATGGGCTCGGGGACGAAGTCGTGCCCGAGTGTGTGCATCTTGATCAACGGCGTCATGCCGGCCGTGTCACCGAAGTCGTACGCGTACCGCCCCCTGGTCAGGGACGGGCAGGCCGACGGCTCGACGGCGACGATTCGCGGATCCATCCGGCCGGCCAGCTTCTCGCGTAGGAACGGGAACGCCAGCCCGCCGAAGTTCGAGCCGCCGCCCGTGCAGCCGTAGATGACGTCCGGGGTCTCACCGACCTTCGCCAGCTGGGCGAGGGTCTCCTGGCCGATGACCGTCTGGTGGAGAAGGACGTGGTTGAGCACGCTCCCGAGCGCGTAGCGGGTGTCGTCGTGGGTTGCGGCGACCTCGACGGCTTCGCTGATCGCGATGCCGAGGCTGCCGGGAGAGTCCGGCGCGTCGGCGAGGATCTTGCGGCCCGCCTCGGTCAGGTCCGAAGGGCTGGGATGCACGGTCGCGCCGTAGGTCTCCATCATCGACTTGCGGTACGGCTTGCCGTCGTAGGATGCGCGGACCTGCCAGACCTCGCACTCGACGCCGAACAGCGCGCACGCGAAGGCCAGGGCGCTGCCCCACTGCCCGGCACCGGTCTCGGTGGTGAGCCGCCGGACGCCCTCCTGCACGTTGTAGAAGACCTGCGGGACCGCGGTGTTGGGCTTGTGTGAACCGGCCGGACTCACTCCCTCGTACTTGTAGTAGATGCGTGCCGGGGTTCCCAGGGCGCGTTCCAGCCGGTGTGCGCGGTAGAGCGGTGTCGGCCGCCAGAGCCGGTAGACGTCCAGCACCTCCTCGGGGATGTCGACATAGGACTCCTGCGTGACCTCCTGGCCGATCAGCGCCATCGGGAACAGCGGCGCGAGGTCGTCGGGTCCGACCGGCTCGTGGGTCGCCGGGTGCAGGACCGGCGGCGGCGGAGCCGGCAGGTCCGGGACCAGGTTGTACCAGCGGCGCGGGAGCTCCGACTCGTCCAGAAGGATCTTGGTGGGCTCGCTCATCGTGGGCTCCTTCGTCCGGACCGGCACCGATCGGGTGCCGGCAGTATCGTCGCCTCCGGTCGTCCGCGCGACCCCCACGGGTGCTGCGCTCCTCCGGCAGACTGGACGCAAAGCGGAGGGGACACGCCGGCGTGTCGCACCAGGTGCGACCAGTCTGCGGAGAGTCCTCTGTAGCGCAGCACCGTTTTGACCCTTCGGCGGCCCGCCGGGTACCCTGATGAGTCGTTGTGCGTCCCGACGGCCCTCCGTCGTCGGACGAGCGCACGGCCGATCCAGACCGACACCCTCGACGAAGGCCCACGCCCGTGCGCACGTTCAGCCCGAAGCCCGGCGACGTCCAGCGTCAGTGGCATGTCATCGACGCCACCGACGTCGTCCTCGGGCGGCTCGCCACCCAGGTCGCGACCCTGCTCCGCGGCAAGCACAAGCCGGTCTACGCGCCGCACGTCGACACCGGCGACTTCGTCATCGTCATCAACGCGGAGAAGGTCGCGCTCACCGGAACGAAGCGCGAGAACAAGGTCGAGTACCGCCACTCCGGATACCCGGGCGGTCTCAGGTCTACCTCCTACGACGAACTGCTCGCCAAGAACCCGCGGCGGGTGGTCGAGAAGGCCGTCAAGGGCATGCTTCCGCACACCACCCTGGGCCGGCACATGCTGACCAAGCTCAAGGTCTACGCGGGCCCCGAGCACCCGCACCGGGCGCAGCAGCCGGTGCCGTACGAGATCACCCAGGTCGCACAGTGACGACCATCCCCGTGAGCGAGGACATGACCGACACCACCGTCGAGACGCCGGCTGACGAGTCCGCCGAGGCCACTACATCCGAGAGCTTCACCTCCCAGACCTCTCCGTCGCGGTTCTCCGCGATCGAGCCGGCCGATGCCACCGGCCGCCGCAAGGAGGCCATCGCGCGGGTCCGTCTCGTGCCCGGCACCGGGCAGTGGACCATCAACGGTCGCCCGCTCGACGAGTACTTCCCCAACAAGGTCCACCAGCAGCTGGTCGAGTCCCCGTTCGTCGAGCTCGAGCTGCAGGGTCGCTACGACGTCGTCGCCCGCGTCCACGGCGGCGGCGTGACCGGTCAGGCAGGGGCGTTGCGGCTGGGCGTGTCGCGAGCTCTCAATGCCGCGGACACCGACAACAACCGTCCGCTGCTCAAGAGGGCAGGCTTCCTCACCCGCGACGCGCGGGTGAAGGAGCGCCGCAAGGCCGGTCTGAAGAAGGCTCGCAAGGCGCCGCAGTACTCGAAGCGCTGACCGACCCGTTCTCGTCCACGCACGGCCCTGGGGCATACGCTCCGGGGCCGTACGCGTTCTCGCAGATCCTCGGAGGAGCAGACACCGTGGCCCGACTCTTCGGAACCGACGGCGTGCGGGGGCTGGCGAACCGCGACCTGACCGCCGAGCTGGCACTGGATCTGTCCGTGGCGGCCGCCCATGTCCTGGGTGAGGCCGGAGAGTTCGCCGGACACCGGCCGGTCGCCGTGGTCGGGCGCGACCCGCGGGCGTCCGGCGAGTTCCTTGAGGCTGCGGTCGTCGCCGGTCTGGCCAGTGCCGGAGTCGACGTGTGTCGCGCGGGCGTGTTGCCCACGCCGGCCATCGCGTACCTCACCGGCACGCTCGGCGCCGACCTGGGCGTCATGCTCTCCGCCAGTCACAACCCCATGCCCGACAACGGCATCAAGTTCTTCGCCAAGGGTGGACACAAGCTCGACGACACAGTCGAGGATGCCGTCGAGGCTCGGCTGCGCGAGCCCTGGCAGCGACCTATTGGTGCCGACGTCGGTCGTGTGCGCGACTACACCGAGGCCTTCGAGGAGTACGTCAGCCATGTCGTCGGCTCGGCGCCACACCGGTTGGAGGGGCTGCGCATCGTGGTCGACTGTGCCCACGGCGCGGCCTATCGGGCGGCTCCGGAAGCGCTACGACGGCTGGGCGCCGACGTCATCGCCGCGTTCGCCGAGCCGAACGGACTGAACATCAACGACGGCTGCGGATCGACGCACATCGACCGGTTGCGCGAGCTGGTGACCGAGCACGATGCCGACGCCGGCATCGCCGTCGACGGTGATGCGGATCGCTGCCTGGCGGTGTCCGCTGACGGTGAGCTCGTCGACGGAGACCAGATTCTCGCGGTGCTCGCGCTCGCGATGGCCGAACAGCGCACGCTGCGGGCCGACACGGTGGTGGCGACGGTCATGTCGAACGAGGGCTTCCGGTTGGCGATGCGGGCGGCCGGTCTGGCCGTGGTCGATACGGCCGTGGGCGACCGCTACGTTCTCGAGGCCATGAAGATCGGCGGCTACTCGCTGGGCGGTGAGCAGTCGGGTCACGTGATCCTGCTCGACCACGGAACGACCGGTGACGGGCTGCTGACCGGGGTGCACCTGCTCGCGCGGGTGGCTGCGACCGGCAAGCCGTTGGCCGAGCTGGCGGCGGTGGTAGAGCGCCTGCCACAGGTCCTTGTCAACGTGCCGGGTGTCGACAAGTCACGGGTCGCGACCGACACGACCGTCCAGGCGGCCGTCACTGCCGCGGAGCGCGAGCTGGGCGACACGGGCCGCGTGCTGTTACGGCCGTCCGGTACCGAACCGCTGGTGCGCGTCATGGTGGAGGCCGCGACGGTCGCGCGGGCCGACACGGTGGCGCGCGACCTCGCAGCGACCGTGCAGGCCCGGCTGTCCCTTCCACGGTGAGGGACTTCCGGGGGGCGAATCAGAGTCGGAGGTCCCTAGCGGGCGACATCACGCCGTGCCAAGCTCTCCCAGGAGGTGAGTCCGCGCCGGCAGCGCGCGGAACCTCCGCGTTCGAGGGGGTGGATGGCGATGGCAATCCATCGCAACGAATCCGGCAGACCGTTGAGTCGGCGGACGTTCATCAGGGCCGTAGGCGGCGCGGGGGCCGGCTTCGTGCTCTACGCCTACCTGCCCGGTGGCGGGATACGGGCCCTGGCCCAGATCCCCGGCGGAACGCTCGATCCGGAGGACGTGCTCAAGTACCAGACGCCGTTGCTCATCCCGCCGGTCATGCCGCGGGCGGGCACCATCAAGATGCGAGGTGGCAAGCCTGCCGACTACTACGAGATCTCGATGCGGCAGTTCTCGCAGCAGATCCTGCCGGCCGGTCTGCCCGCCACCACCGTGTGGGGTTACGGCGCCGTCGCTGCGCAGAGCAAGCGGGGCCTGCTGATCCACAACGCGCCGTCGCTGACCATCGAGGCGATGCACGACCGGCCGGTGCGGGTGAAGTGGATCAACGAGCTGGTCGACGGCAACGGTGACTTCTTGCCGCACCTGCTGCCCGTCGACCAGACGCTGCACTGGGCGAACCCACCTGGCGGTCCGACCGGCCGCGACATGCGACCCGAGGGGTTGACGGAGACACCCGGGCCGTACACCGGGCCGGTGCCCATCGTCACCCACATGCACGGCGCCGTGGGGGTGGGCGACGAGAGCGACGGCTACGCCGAGGCCTGGTACCTGCCGGCCGCCGGGAACATCCCTGCCGGCTACGCCACCGGGGGCACCTGGTACGACTTCTTCGCCGACAAGGCGCTCGCCGGCTTGGGTGTGGCCTGGGGACCGGGTTTCGCCACGTTCCAGTACCCGAACCCCGACCGCGCCTCGGCCAACTGGTACCACGACCACACGCTCGGCATGACCCGGCTCAATGTCTACGCCGGGCCCGCCGGTTTCTACATCATCCGCGGCGGCCCGGCCGGCGACGACGCGGTGCTGGACAGCCGATCCGGCACCGTGGCCGTCCTTCCCGGCCCGGCGCCCAAGGCGAATGACAAGTTCCCACCCAACAAGACCTACTACGAGATCCCCATCGCGATCCAGGACCGGTCGTTCAACGCCGACGGGTCGCTGTTCTACCCCGACACCCGCGAGTTCTTCGACGAGATCGTCGGGGAGTTCATCCCGGACGGGGAGTTCTCACCGATCTGGAACCCGGAGTTCTTCGGCAACATGGTCATCGTCAACGGCAACACCTGGCCGTTCCAGACCGTCGAGCAGAGGCGCTACCGCTTCCGGGTCCTCAACGGCTGCCAGTCGCGCTTCCTGATCCTCGACTTCAACCAGATTCCAGGCGTCGAGGTGTGGGCGATCGGCAACGAGGGTGGGTTCCTCTCGGCACCGGTGAACCTCACGGCGACGAACAACAACCAGCTCCTCGTGGGCCTGGCCGAGCGCGCCGATCTCATCGTGGACTTCACCAACGTGCCACTGGGCGACCACGTCCTCGCCAACGTCGGCCCGGACGAGCCGTTCGGCGGCGGCGAACCCGGCGAACCCCCCGACGGTGACTTCGACGTTGCCGACCCGGACTCGACGGGACAGATCATGCAGTTCCGGGTGGTGCCGGCGGTGGCGCCCGACCCCACCACGCCACCGCAGTTCCTGCAGCTGCCGGTCCTCACGCCGCTACCCGCCGAGGTCGGGGTCCGGCCGTTGGCGCTCATCGAGAAGATGGGCGAGGGGTTCGACGCGGACGGCAACGAGGTCGAGGGGCCGGTCGAGGCACTCCTCGGCACCGTCGCATCAGGCCTGACGGTCGAGAAGCTCTGGATGGATCCGGTCACCGAGAACCCCGAGGTCGGCGACACCGAGGTCTGGGAGTTCTACAACACGACCGGCGACGCGCACCCCATGCACATCCACGAGGTGGCATTCGAGGTGGTCAACCGCGAAGGCCTGGTGCTCGACGAGGAAGGCGAGGTCATCCAGCCGATCCAGCTCGACGGGAACATCATGCCGCCCGAGTCGTGGGAGACCGGGGTCAAGGACACCATCACGGCGCTTCCCGGCCAGGTGACGCGGGTGCGCCTGCACTTCGCCAACCCCGGCCAATTCGTATGGCACTGTCACATCGTCGAGCACGAGGACAACGAGATGATGCGGCCCTACCGCATCGGGCCGGTGCAGCCCGGTCAGCCGGATCCGGCGTAGCTCGCCGCGGGTGCGGCCGATTTCGACCGCACCCGCGGCGCCGACGGTCAGTCGACCGTCACGACCTGCTTGCGGTAGTTGTTGCCGTTGCCGTTCGGGTTGTACATCGACTCGACGTTCCCGGCGGCGTCGACCGAGAACCAGTGCACGGTGGTCGTCCCCGACTCCAGGGGGATCGCCGCAGCACCTTCCCGGAGGCCGGCCGAACTGACCATCGGTGACGCGTACGTCGGCCGGCTGCCGTCGAGCGTGTAGTGGATGCTCACCGGCTCGCTGGCGTCGAAGGTGACACCCTCGTCGGTCAGCACCAGGGTCGTCGTCGGCGGCTTGACGTCGTTGCCGTATGCGCGGGCAACCTCGAGCAGTCCTACCAGACCGTGGGAGAACTCCATCGCCTCTTCGAAGCCCTCGGCGAACGGAGGCTGGAAGCCCACCGCATCCCAGTCGCCTTCCTCCGGATCCCACAGGTCGGCGCCGACCTCGAAGTCCCATCCGTATATGCCGCGGTTGTACCAGTGCTCGTCGGCGGAGTTGCCCGCAGCGGAGTACAGCACGTCGGCGACAGGGCCGGTGCGGCCGGGCCACACCGCCGTCCCGCGCCAGTCCTGCACGGCGGAGAGGATGTGGCTGGACGAGGCCCAGAAGTAGTTCTCCTCGCCGATCGTGGCGTGCGGCAGGGTCACCCGCCCGTCGTCGATGTACGCGCCGGGGGGCCACATGAAGTAGCCGCCGTACGAGTGGACGTTCATCGCGAACTCGATGTTCTCGAACCGCTCGGTGAGCCAGACCTCGTTGCGAGCCTCGGGCTCGGACAGCTCTGCGGGCCCGGAGTACACGTCGCTTGTGCACGAGCCCGAGGCGCCGTCGTACCCGTCGAACCGGGAGCCGACGCTGAAGTTGCGGTTGATGTCGACGCCCCACGCGTTGCGCGCGTTGGGGTCGCTGAGGTTCGGCCCGCAGTAGTTCGTCATGTTTCGCCGCTGGAAACCGCGGTCGTAGAACGAGTAGTGGCCGCCGTCGGGGTTGACCGACGGGATGATGAAGATGTCGAGGTCGTCGACCAGCATCTTGGTTGCCGCATCATTCCGGTAGTTCCGCAGTAGTCGCTCGGCCGTCTCGACGGCCACCAGCGGGGTCACCCACTCCCGTGCGTGCTCCTGCGAATAGGCCAGCACACCGGTCTGCGACCCGTCGCGGTCCTTGCCGATCCGGATCGCCCGCATCGTGAACGGCTCTCGCGAGATCGACTCGGGAGCGGACAGGAAGTCGGAGAGCTGTTCGGAATCGGCGACGGTGACGCCGTTGCCGGCGTTGCCTCGGTACGTCGACGCCGACACGAGTGCGGAGGCCGCGGGCGACGCGTTGATCGCCGCAACGACCTGTGCGGCCGTGCTGATGAGCGCACCGGAGCTGTCCGTCGCCAGAGACACCACGATCGTGCCGTTCTCGACGGTGACGGTGAGCGGGCTGTCGGGAACACCGGGGTTGCGCGTCTCGAGGCCGAGGTCGTTTCCGCCCTCGTGACCCCATGCATGCGACGTCACGTAGAACGCGTTGCTCGTGACCGTGCCGATCAGCGCCTGCGCGTGCCGCCGGTAGCCGTTGGTCTGGTACGGCAGGTCCACGATCTCGGCAAGCTGGGGGAACTCCGCGGCGAGCTCCTCGATCCGCTGGTAGACCTCCGTGGGGTCCATGTAGTGGTCGACGAAGCCGGTGGCGACGTGTGGGCCCTCGCCCTTGCGTGGCTCGCCGAGCCACTCGACGACCGGTGCCGTGGTCACACCGCCCATGCTGCTGGTGATCGTCACCTCGGCAGGGACGTCGTCGACCGCGATCGGCTCGTTGAACCGGTGGTAGAGGTACTGGCCGGCGTCGACGAACCGGCTCATGGTCCGGCTGCCGCCGTCCCAGCTCACGGTGAGCACCGTGGAGCTGTCGGCGCCGGTGGAGCTCTTCACCTCGATGTTGAGGTAGGTCACACCGCCGATGCTGGTGAACCACTCCGACCGCAGCACGGTCAGCGTGTCGGTGGCGAGCGCCGAGATCTGGTCGAGCCGTTCGATCGCGGCATCACGCTCCGCAACGACAGCGTCGGTCTCCTCGGCCGTCACGACCGCACCATCAACCGCGAAGCCAAGGGCTCGAAGCTCGTCCTGCTCCGCTTGGGTGGCGACGACATGGACCTCCAGGCCGCCGGGGACCGGCCGGGCGTACTCGGTGACGTCGGCGCCGGCCGCGATCAGATCGATGACGCCGGCCTGGTCGTCGACGACGACCTCGACCAGGTCGGCGTCCTCCTCGACGCCGAGCGGCACGACCGGCTCGTCATCGGGTTCCGGGTCGGCGCCGGCCGCGAGTGGCAGCCCGGCGATGATCAGGGGAAGCGCCGCTACGACGGCGAGCCGTCGAAGCGATCGCCCGGTCATGGGAGCCATGGCGTCCTCCTCGATGAGGTGTGCCGTGTGACATATGACACTGCTTCGTATCCAAGGGCTCCGGCTGTCATGCGTCAATGCCTACACGTCAGTAACACCTCGCCCCCGACACCCGTCCTCCGGTGATCATCGGCAGTTCGGGCCATCCACAGCACCGAAATGCCGATGATCACCGGGTTCGGGTTCAGAGCTTGCGAAGGCGGATCTGCCGGACGGAGTGGTCGCGGTCCTTGTGCAGGACCAATGTGGCCCGGCCGCGTGTGGGCATGATGTTCTGCTCGAGGTTGGGACCGTTGATCGTGTCCCACAGGTGCTCGGCCCGGGACACCGCGGCGTCATGGTCGAGGTCGGCGAAGCGGCGGAAGTAGGAGGTGGGGTCGCGGAACGCCGTGTCGCGCAGACGCAGGAAGCGTGAGACGTACCAGCGCCGAACGTCGTCCGCCTCCGCGTCGACGTAGATCGAGAAGTCGAAGAAGTCGCTCACCACCAGCCCGGAGATGCCGTTGTGGCGGGGTCGGGCGGGCTGCAGGACGTTGAGCCCTTCGAGCAGGACGATGTCCGGCCGACGGAGCACCACCTGCTCATCCGGAACGATGTCGTAGGTCAGGTGGGAGTAGACCGGCGCACTGATCTCGGCGACGCCGGACTTGACCGAGGCGACGAAGCGCAACAGCGCCCGCCGGTCGTAGGACTCGGGGAAGCCCTTGCGGTCCAGCAGTCCCCGGCGCTCCAGTTCGGCGTTGGGCAGGAGGAACCCGTCGGTGGTGACGAGTGCGACGTCGGGATGGTCCGGCCAGCGCGCGAGCAGCAGGCGCAGCAGACGGGCCGTGGTCGACTTGCCGACGGCCACCGAGCCGGCGATCCCGATGACGTACGGGGTCCGCTCCGGAAAGGCGCCGAGGAAGGACTTGGTGGCCTGGTGCAGCAGGCCGATGGCACGCGTGTGCAGGTTCAACAGTCGCGAGAGCGGCAGGTAGACGTCGCGGACCTCGTCCAGGTCGACCTCGTCGCCGAGGCCCCGAACCGCCTCGAGCTCGGCCGCGGTGAGGGGGAGTGGCGTCTGGTCGCGAAGGCGAGACCACGCCGGGCGGTCCAGGTCGACGAACGGCGAGGCGTCCAGCGGCTGGGTCACGGGGTCATCCTGCACTGGGCGTACCCTGTCCGCCGTGTGTGGGATCGTGGGATACGTCGGCGCCCAGTCCGCCATCGACGTCGTGATCGAGGGCCTGCGGCGGTTGGAGTACCGCGGCTACGACTCGGCCGGCGTCGCCGTCGTGGCCGACGGCGCGCTGGCCTCGGCAAAGCGGGCGGGCAAGCTGGGGAACCTCGAGAAGGCGCTCGGCGACCATCCGCTGCCCGCGTCGACGACCGGCCTCGGTCACACCCGCTGGGCCACCCACGGCGCCCCGACCGATCGCAACGCCCACCCCCACCTCGACGAGTCCGGCCGGGTCGCGGTCATCCACAACGGGATCATCGAGAACTTCGCCCGGCTGCGCTCCGGGCTCGAGGGGTCCGGGGTCGCGTTCGCGTCGGAGACCGACACCGAGGTCGTATCGCACCTGCTAGCGGCACAGGTCGCCGCCGGATCCGACCTGGCCGACGCCATGCGCGCCGTCTGTCGTCGCCTCGAGGGTGCGTTCACGCTGGTCGCCGTCCACGCCGACGCGCCCGACCGGGTCGTGGCGGCACGACGCAACTCGCCACTGGTGGTCGGACTCGGTGACGGCGAGAACTTCCTCGCGTCGGACGTCGCCGCGTTCATCGCCCACACCCGGGAAGCGATGGAGATCGGCGAGGGGCAGGTCGTCGAGATCATGCCGGACGGCGTGACCCTGACCGACTTCGACGGTGCGCCCGTCGAGGAGAAGCGCTACCACGTCACCTGGGACGCCTCGGCCGCCGAGAAGGGCGGCTACGACTACTTCATGCTCAAGGAGATCGCCGAGCAGCCCCGAGCCGTCGCCGACACGTTGCTGGGAAGGGTCGGCTCGGACGGTCGGCTCTTGCTCGACGAGATGCGCCTGTCCGACGACGAGCTCCGCGACGTCGACAAGGTCATCGTCATCGCCTGTGGCACCGCGTACCACGCGGGCATGGTCGCGAAGTACGCGATCGAGCACTGGACCCGCGTGCCGTGCGAGGTCGAGCTGGCCAGCGAGTTCCGCTACCGCGACCCCGTCGTCGACCGGCAGACGCTGGTGGTGGCGATCAGCCAGTCCGGCGAGACCATGGACACGCTGATGGCGCTGCGGTATGCGCGCGAACAGGGCGCCCGGGTCCTGGCGATCTCGAACACCAACGGCTCGACGATCCCGCGTGAGTCCGACGCAGTTCTCTACACCCACGCCGGCCCCGAGGTCGCAGTCGCGTCGACGAAGGCACACCTCACCCAGCTCGTCGCCTGTTATCTGGTCGCGCTCTACCTGGGCCAGGTGCGGGGGACGAAGTGGGGCGACGAGATCGGCGCCGTCGTCCGCGAGCTGACCGACATGCCCTCCAAGGTCGACCAGGTCCTCGAGACCATGGAGCCGGTCCGGGCCCTGGCCCGCGAGCTCGCGGCTGCGACGTCGGTGCTGTTCGTGGGCCGGCACGTGGGCTACCCGGTGGCGTTGGAGGGGGCGCTCAAGCTGAAGGAGATCGCCTACATGCACGCCGAGGGCTTCGCCGCGGGGGAGCTGAAGCACGGGCCGATCGCGTTGATCGAGGAGGGCGTGCCCGTCTTCGTCGTCGTGCCCCCGCCGCGCGGGCGGTCGGTCCTGCACGACAAGATCGTCTCCAACATCCAGGAGGTCAGGGCCAGGGGTGCACGCACCGTCGTCATCGCCGAGGAGGGTGACGACGCCGTGGTCCCCTTCGCCGATCACCTGATCCGGGTGCCCATGTGTCCGACGCTGCTCCAGCCGTTGGTCGCCGTGGTGCCGCTGCAGGTGTTCGCCTGCGAGATGGCGAACATGCGCGGGTTCGACGTCGACCAACCGCGCAACCTGGCCAAGAGCGTGACGGTCGAATAGGCCGGTCGTCGAGTCGCCATGATCATGTCGACATTGCGGCCGGACGGGGAGGCAAAGTCGACATGATCACCGGATGGGATGCCAGGCTGACCCCGTGATCGTGGGCGTGGGAGTCGACGTCGTCGACGTCGCACGGTTCGCCGAGACGATCGAACGCACGCCGCGCTTTCTGGACCGGGTCTTCACGCCCCGGGAGCGTGAACGGCCGATCGCGTCGCAGGCGGCCCGGTTCGCGGCCAAAGAGGCCCTGGCCAAGGCGCTGGGCGCGCCGGAGGGGCTGCGCTGGCAGGACGCCGAGGTGGTGACCACGGCGGACGGGCGTCCCTGGATCGAGGTGCGTGGGTCGGTGGCGGACCGCTGCAAGGAGCTCGGCGTCGACGGCGTCCACCTGTCGATGTCGCACGATGCCGGCATCGCCTCGGCGGTCGTCGTCCTGGAGGGTCAGCGATGATCGGTGCGTACCCCGTGCGGGACATCCGGGCGGCCGAGACCGCGTTGATGGCACGACTGCCCGCCGGCGCTCTCATGCAGCGGGCGGCCGCTGCGCTGGCGGCACGCTGTGCCCGACTGGTCGAGGGACCCTACGGCGCCCGCGTGGCGGTGCTGGTCGGTGCGGGAGACAACGGCGGGGACGCCCTGTACGCGGGAGCACGCCTGGCCCGACGAGGGGCGCGCGTGGACGCCGTGCTCGTCAGTCCCGAACGCGCACACGCGCAGGGACTCGCTGCCCTGCGTGCCGCGGGTGGCCGGGTAGCCGGCGACCCGGTTCGAGCTGTGGCCGGCTCCGACCTCGTCATCGACGGTCTGGTGGGCATCGGCGGCTCCGGTGGACTACGGGCCGAGGCGGCCGCCCTGGCCGAACTGGCCCGGGAGCACGGCGGGCTGGTGGTGGCCGTCGACCTGCCCAGTGGCGTCGACGCGGACACCGGTGAGCTGCCCGGCGCCCATGTCGTGGCCGACGTGACGGTGACCTTCGGCGCGAGGAAGATCGCGCTGGTCGTCGACCCTGCGGCCGCTGAGGCCGGTCACGTCGACCAGGTCGACATCGGACTCGCTCCATTCCTCCCGGAGCCGACGGTCGAGGTCCTGGAACCGGCCGACGTCGCCGACCGGCTACCCCGGCCGGGACGTGACGCGAACAAGTATTCGCGCGGCGTGGTCGGGGTTCTCGCCGGTTCGTCGGAGTTCGCCGGTGCCGCGGTGCTCGCGGTCGGCGGAGCCATCCGCGGCGGCGCCGGGATGGTCCGCTACCTGGGCCCGGACGACGTGGCGCGACAGCTGCGGCACCACTGGCCGGAGGCGGTCACCGCGAGTGGCAAGGTCCAGGCCTGGGTGGCCGGTCCAGGCCTCGGGTCCGACGCCGGCCGTGGTGGTGCCCTGGACACGGTGCTGGCCGCGGGCGAGCCGGCGGTCGTCGACGCCGATGGTCTGCGATTCCTGCCGCCCCGGCTCGAGACACCCATCCTGCTCACCCCCCATGCGGGTGAGCTGGCCCGGCTGCTCGGCGCGGATCGACACGACGTCGAAGCCCGGCGGTTGCACCATGCTCGCGCCGCCGCGGCCCGCTGGAACGCCGTGATCCTGCTCAAGGGCTCGACCACGCTGGTCGTCGCGCCCGACGGCCGCGTTCGCGCCAACCCGACCGGCACGCCTGCCCTGGCGACGGCCGGCTCGGGTGACGTGCTCGCGGGTCTCGCGGGAGCGTTGCTCGCCGCCGGCCTCGACCCGTTCGACGCCGGCGGTGTCGCGGCGTACGTCCACGGCGCGGCCGGCCGGCTGGCGGCGGAGACGGCGGCGTACCCGAGCGCAACCGACGTCCTCGACGCCCTGCCGAGCGCGCTCCACCGGGCTGAGAGAATCGGCGAATGAGCGACACGCCTGTTCCGCACGCGCAGGTGCGGGTCGACCTCGGCGCGATCCGCGACAACGTGGCCGAGTTGGGCCGACGTGCGAGCAGTGCAGCGGTCATGGCGGTGGTCAAGGCCGACGGATACGGTCACGGCCTGGTTCCCTCGGCCAGAGCGGCGCTCGCCGGCGGTGCCACCTGGCTCGGCACGGCGGTGCTGGCGGAGGCGCTGGCTCTGCGCGCTGCCGACGTGCCGGGGCGCATCCTCGCCTGGCTCGCGGCACCCGGGGAGCGTTGGGGCGATGCCATCGAGGCCGACGTCGACGTCTCCGCGTCGGCGGTCTGGACCGTCGACGAGATCGCCGCCGCGGCGCGCGCGACCGGCCGTGCGGCCCGTGTCCACCTCAAGGTCGACACCGGGCTGGGCCGTTCGGGAGCCACCGTGGAGGAGTGGCCGACGCTGGTCGATGCCGCACTGAAGGCGCAGGCCGACGGGCTGGTCGAGGTCGTCGGGCTCTGGTCGCACTTCGCCATCGCGGACGCTCCGGGCCATCCGACCGTCGTCGGTCAGATCGAGACGTTCAAGGACGCGGTAGCGCTGGCCGAGGCTCGCGGCGTCGCGCCGGAGGTGCGCCACCTGGCCAACTCGGCGGCAACGCTCACGCGCCCCGACGCTCGCTTCGACCTGGTCCGCCCGGGCCTGGCCGTGTACGGCCTGTCGCCGGTGCCCGACCAGGCCGCGCCGCACGAGGTGGGGCTGCGCCCGGCGATGTCGGTCCGCGCCCGCCTCGCCCTGGTCAAGAGGGTGCCGGCCGGACAGGGGGTGTCCTACGGACACTTCTACGTCACCGACCGAGAGACCACCCTCGGGCTGGTGCCGCTCGGGTACGCCGACGGGATCCCACGGCACGGCTCGTCCGGTGACGGTGGTCCAGGCGCACCGGTCCTCGCCGCCGGCCGGGTCCGGCAGGTGGCCGGCCGGGTCTGCATGGACCAGTTCGTGCTCGACCTCGGGGACACTCCGGCCGTGGCCGGCGACGAGGTGGTGCTGTTCGGCGACGGTTCGGCGGGGGAGCCTACGGCACAGGACTGGGCACTGGCCTGCCGAACGATCTCGTACGAGATCGTCACACGCTTCGGTCCGCGGTTGCCGCGCGTCTATACCCACGCCGGGGAGGTCGGTGCGTGAGCCGGCTGCTCACGTTCGGCCGAGTCGCCGGGTCGGTGGGTGCCGCCCTGGGCGTCGCGGCGGCGGGCGCGGCAGTCGGGTTCGCCGCCGAGAGGTACGTGGTCGGGCGGTCGTTGCGCGGTGACGACCCTTACGCCGACGAGGAGTTCGGCTCCCTACGCGGCACCCCGCACAGGGTGCGGACCGACGACGGCATCGACCTGCACGTCGAGGTCGACGAGGCGGCAGCGCCGGTGACCGTCGTCTTCACCCACGGGTACGCGCTCAACCAGGACTCGTGGCACTTCCAGCGTCGAGATCTCGCCGGGGCAGCGCGGCTGGTGTTCTGGGACCAGCGCTCGCACGGGCGCTCGATGCGCGCACCCGAGGAGAGCATCACCGTCGAGCGGCTCGGCCGGGACCTCGGCGAGGTCCTCGACGCGCTCGTCCCGCGAGGACCCGTCGTGCTGGCCGGTCACTCGATGGGCGGCATGACGATCCTGGCGCTCGCGGCACAGCGGCCCGAGCTGTTCGGGGACCGGGTGCGCGGCGCAGCGATGATCGCGACCAGCGCGAGAGACCTCGGAAGGGTGTCCCTCGGCCTTCCCGGACCACTGGGGCGCGTGGCGCACAAGGTGGCGCCGGGCGTGGTCGCCGCACTGGCTCGCCGGCCCGAGCTGGTCGAGCGCGGGCGACGCGTCGGCAGCGACCTCGGCTATGTCCTGACCCGCCGGTACTCGTTCGTCGAGAGCAGGTCCGCCTCGCTGGTCGAGTTCACCGCGGCGATGAACGCCGCGACACCGATCGAGGTCGTCGCCGACTTCCTCCCGTTGTTCTCCGGTCACGACGGCAGGGCGGCGCTGCCCGTGCTGGCGCGCGTTCCGGTGCTGGTCGTCGGAGCGGCCGGCGACCTGCTGGCGCCGGTCGAGCACAGCCGGGAGCTGGCCGACTCGCTGCCGGACGCGTCCTACGTGGAGGTTGCCGACGCCGGTCACATGGTGCTGCTGGAACGACATGACGTCGTGACCTCGCATCTGCGCGAACTCGTCGACCGGATCATCGCCGAGCTTCCGTCGGTCGCGGCCCGGGCCGGCTCAGGACGCCGGTGGTGGCGCCGCCGGTGAGCAGCGGCCGTGTGATCGCGGTCGCGGACGCAGCCGCCATGCGGGCGCTGGGCGCCACCCTGGCGCGCGTCCTGCGGGCCGGCGACCTGGTGTTGCTCGGCGGTGAACTGGGGGCTGGGAAGACCACCCTGACCCAGGGCGTCGCCGCCGGGCTCGATGTCCGGGGACCCGTCACGTCGCCCACCTTCGTGATCGCGCGGCTGCACCCGTCTCTGTCGGGAGGGCCGCCATTGGTCCACGTCGACGCCTACCGGCTCGGTGGTTGGGCCGAGTTGGAAGACCTCGACCTGGAGGCGACGCTGGACGAAGCGGTCACCGTCGTGGAGTGGGGCGAAGGGCTGGCCGAGGGACTGGCGCGGGACCGACTCGACGTGCACATCCACCGGACCGTGGGCAACGCACCCGGAGATTCCACGCGGGACGTTCGCTATGTCACGATCACCGGTGTCGGCGCTCGCTGGGCAGGCGTGGAGCTCCGGCCCTAGCCTGCTGGAATGGAGCTCCTCGAGCGGGACGCGCAACTCGCGCTGCTCGGCGAGGCGCTGGCGAATTCGACGGCAGGCCACGGCCGGGTCGCCCTGGTCTCCGGAGAGGCCGGCATCGGCAAGACCAGCCTCGTGCGCGCATTCGTGGACCGGCACCGGGACAGCGGACGGATGCTCTGGGGCATCTGCGACGACCTCTCGACACCGCGGGCGTTCGGGCCGTTGCGCGACGTCGCGGGCGAGGTCGGGGACGACCTGGCGTCGGCGCTGGCCGCGGAAGCCCCGGCGGAGCGGCTGCTCGACCTCGTGCTCGCTGAGCTGGCGCGGCCGCCAGGCCCAGTCGTGCTGGTGATCGACGACCTGCACTGGGCCGACCAGGCGACGCTGGACCTGGTCGTCTTCCTGGCCCGCCGGATCGACGCGCTGCCCGCACTGCTCGTGCTGGCCTACCGGCCGGGTGAGATGAGCCTGGATCACCCCCTGCTCCGGACGCTCGGCCGAATACCTGCCCACGTGGCCGTGCGGCTTCCGCTCGAGCCGCTCTCGGTTGCGGCGATCGGCGCACTTGCCGGGAGTGACGCCGCCGAGCTGCACCACCTGACCGGGGGTAACCCCTTCTATGTGTCCGAGGTGCTCGCGGCGCCAGAAAACGTGCCGAGGTCGGTTGTGGACGCCGTGCTTGCCCGCGTCGCCCGGTTGCCCGCGCTGTCACGACGCCTGCTCGAGTTCCTCGCGCTCAGCCCGGTGCGGGTCGAGAGACCGGTACTCGACGCACTTGTTCCAGGGTGGGCGATCGCGGTCGTGGCGCCCGACCGTCAGCGCATCGTCTCGATCCATGGCGACTCGGTGGCCTTCGGTCACGAGATAGCCCGGCAGGCCGTCGCCGAGGCCGTGCCGGCCGCCCGTGCGGCGGATATTCACCGCGCCCTGCTCGAAACCCTGATTCGGACCCACGCGGACCCCGCCCGCATCGTCCATCATGCCGTCGCCGCCGGCGACGCCGACGCGATCGTCTCCTATGGACTCGCGGCAGCCCGCCAGGCCGTCGGCTGTCATGCCAATCGCGAGGCGATGGCTCACTTCCAGCGCGTGGGAGCGCACGCTGCGCGCCTGCCGCCCGCGGAACGGGCCGAACTCTACACGGAGTGGTGGTCGGTCTGCGTGGACATGGGCGATATCGAGCAGGCCGCTCAGATCGGACATCGGGCACTCGTTCTCCGGCGGTCTCTGGGCGACAGCGTCGGCGTCGGACTCATGCTGGTCCGCATGTCGCAGGCGTACTGGACGCTGGGACGGGGCGCCGAGGGTGACCGGCACGTCGACGAGGCGATCTCGGTCCTGTCCTCCCTGCCGCCCGGCAGGGAGCTCTCCGAGGCGTTCGCGGCGCGCGCAGTGCGCGACATGATGTACTGGCGCGCGTCCGGCGCGTCGATGTGGGCGCACCGGGCCGCCGACCTGGCCCGCGAATGCGGCGACGACAAGGTCCTGGCGTATGCGCTCATGGTCATGGGCATGACGGACTTCCTCCAGGGCCGGGACGGGACCGGCACCCTGGAGCAGGCCATCGCGATCGCGCGCGCGGCCGGCGACCACCACACGGTCTGCGTGACCTACGCCAACCTCGCCGAGACCGCGGTCGAGCGCCGACAGCACGACCGTGCGCTCCGCTACCTCGACCACGGGAGTGCCTGGGCCGACGAGCACGAGATACTCAGTGTGCTCAGCTATCTGATCAGCGTTCGGAGCCGGCTCGAGCTCGATCGGGGGCGGTGGGACGACGCCGACGCCCTCGCCAGGTCCGTGCTGACCGGGCCGGCGGCGAGCCCGCTCAACCAGCTCAACGCGCTCTACACCGTCACTCGCCTGCACGTCCGGCGTGGTGAGGCGGACGCCGAGTCCCTCGTGCGGCGGTTCACCACCGAGGCGGAACGGACCGGAGAGTTGCAGCGCATCGTCGTTGCGGCTGTGGCGCGCGCCGAGTGGGCCGACGTCGGCGGCCGGCTTGCGACCGAACGCGCGGCCATGCACGACCTCCACGACCGGCTGGCCGGCACCGGGCAGTCCTGGGCCATCGGCGAAGTGGCGATCTGGCTGGCCCGCGCCGGTGAGTCCATCACGGTCACCGACAGCACCGCGCCCCCGTTCCGGCTGGAGCTCGACGGTGACTGGCAGGCAGCGGCAGCGGCATGGGAGGACCTCGGCTGTCCCTACGAGCAGGCCGACACCATGGTGCACAGTGGTCGGACCGACGCGATCCTGGCGGCGCTGCCGATCCTTGACGGCCTGGGTGCAACCGCCGCAGCGAACCGCGCCCGCGAGCTGCTTCGTCTCCATGGTGTTCAGCAGATCCCGCGCGGACCTCGGCACGCGACCCGGGTGAACCCGGCCGGTCTCACGCAGCGGCAGATCGACGTTCTCGGGCTCGTCGCGCAGGGGCTGACCAACGCCGAGATCGCCGACCGGCTCGTCGTGTCCGTCCGCACCGTCGACCACCACGTCGCCGCGATTCTCACCAAGCTTGCCGTAGGGAGCAGGCGACAGGCGGCAGAGCTCGCCCGCGACCTCGGCGTCACCACGGATGACGTGGTTGTCGTCGACTGACCCGCCCGGACCCTGACCCGTGCTGACGCATGGGCGAACTGGTGTCACCATGCCTGCATGGGGGCGGAGCTGGTCGAACGCGATGTCGAGCTGGCGGCGCTCGTCGCGTCCGTCGAGGCCGCCGCTTCGGGCGAGGGCTCGGCGATGCTCGTCCTCGGCGAGGCCGGCATCGGGAAGTCCAGCCTGATCCACGAGTTCCTGCGCGCCGTCGAGGGCCACGTACGCGTTCTCATGGGTACCTGCGACGACCTGCTGACCCCTCGAACCTTCGGTCCGCTGCGTGACGCTGCCGCGGCGGCCGGCGGGCCCCTGGCCGCGGCGTTCTCGAGCGAGCCGGACCGGGAGAGCGTCTACCGTGCCCTGCTGGACGAGCTCTCGCGTCCCGACATGCCGACGGTCCTGGTGGTCGAGGACATCCACTGGGCGGACGACGCGACGCTGGACGCGTTGCGTTTCGTCGCCAGGCGGCTGCAGCGTCTGCGAGCGGTCGTCGTCCTCTCGTACCGGGACGACGAGGTCCAGCCCATTCACCTCCGTCAGCTGCTCGGAGCGCTCTCCGGTTCCACCGTCCGCCGGCTCGTGCTGCACCGGCTCAGCGAGGCCGCGGTCCTCCGGCTGACCAGGGCAGCCGGAGTGGACCGTCCGGCCATATTCGCGACCACCGACGGCAATCCGTTCTTCGTGAGCGAGGTGCTGTCGTCATCGAGCGCAGACGTCCCGGCCAACGTCGTCGACGCGGTCCTCGCCCGGGTCCATCAGCTGGCGCCCGAGACTCAGGTCGCGCTCGACCAGCTCGCGGTCGTGCCCTCCCAGGTGGAGGGCTGGCTCGTCACTGCGCTGCTCGGGGGCATGGACCCGCTGGCCGAAGCCGAGCAACGCGGCATGGTCGCGCTCCGGCCCGAGGGTCTCGCGTTCCGCCACGAGCTCGCCCGTCACGCGCTGGAGCAGAGCATGCCCGCCTCCCGGCGGATGGCGTTCAACCGTGCGGTGATGGACGCGCTTCTGGAGCACGAACACGCCGACCTGTCCAGGATCGTGCACCATGCGGTGGCTGCCGGTGAGGCCGACACCATCCTGTCGTACGCGCCGCAAGCCGCCCGCGAGGCTGCGCAGGCAGGCGCCCACAGCCAGGCGCTGGCGCACTACGAGCACGTCGTCCCACACCTCGAGGCGTTACCCGCCGAAGCCCAGGCACGGATCCTGGTCGAGTACGCCTGGCAGCTGTACGCCGCGTATCGCTTCGTCGAGGCGGTCGAGGTCGCGGAGAGAGCGGCGCAGATCTGGGACCGGCTCGGTGACCGGGTCGCGTTCGGTGAGGCACTGGTCGCCGTGTCGCGCTCGATGTACATGGCCGACCGACCGGGTCCGGCGAGAGCGGCGATCGAGGAAGCCGTGCGCGTGCTCGCCGGCACCGGCAACACGGCGGCGCAGGCGTACGCCGAGGCCTATCACGGCGCGGTGCTGTCCCTGACCGACCAGTTCGAGGCGGCCCTCGAGCAGCTCGCTCTCGCCAGGGAGTTGGCCGAGCGCGCGAATCGTCCAGACCTGGTCGCGCTCTGCCTCGACTACGTCGGTTGGTCGCGCGTGGCTCTCGGCGACGAACTCGGGGTCGACGACCTGCGGGCCAGCCTCGAGTTGGCGAGCTCGATCACGCATTACGAGTACGTGGCGCGGGCCTACACCAATCTCGGAGAGGCCTACTATCACCTGCGCGACCACGACGCGCTCGAGCGGTGCATAGCGGACGGCGTCCAGTACTGCACGGACCATGATCTGCCGGCGCACGCGTACAGCCTGCAGGCACACGGCGCCATGCTGATGATGGTGCGCGGCGACCTGGAGGGCAGTGAGGAGTTGCTGCGAGATCTCGTCGCGAGCGTCCCCGACGCCGGCCAGCTGGCGCGGCTCACCCTGCCGACGCTGGGCAGAGTGCTGGCCCGACGGGGAAGTCCGGAAGCCGAACACGTGCTCGACCGGGCGTGGGAGATCGCGCTGCGCGGAGACGCACTGTTGTCGTTGGCGCCGGCCGGGCTGGCGCGCATCGAGTGGGCGTGGCTGACCGGCGATGTCTCCCGCGCTCAGCCGCAGATCGATGTTCTGCTCGACCGCACCGTCGTGGCCGGCGGATTCCGCTGTCGAGGCGAGCTGCTCCGGTATCTCGACCGCGCGGGTGTACCCGTCGAGCCGTTCACCGATTGTCCCGAGGAGTGGGCGGCCGGCGTGCGCGGGGACTGGCGCGCCGCAGCCGCGGCCTGGGAACGCATCGGCGATCCGTATGAACGGGCGCTCGAGCTGGCCGACTCCGGCGAGCCCGCTCCGATGCTGGAGGCCCTGGGGGTTCTCGATGGCATCGGGGCCACGGCTGCGGCGAGAGTGGTTCGCCTGCGGTTGCGCGATCTCGGCGTCACCCGGATCCCGCGGGCGCGTCGAGCGGACGCCCTGGCCGGCCCGTCGGGGCTGACGGCCCGTCAGCTCGACGTGCTGGCACTGCTGACCGAAGGCCTCACCAATGCCGAGATCGCGGATCGACTGGTGGTGTCGACCCGTACCGTGGACCACCACGTGTCGGCCATCCTCACCAGACTGGGCGCGTCCACGCGCCGGGACGCTGTCCGGATGGCCGCGGATCTGCGACTCGTGACCGGCTCGTAACCCTAGGCGACGGCCTCACGCACGGCCTGGTCGCCGCTCGCGATGACCTCTGCCAGGTGTTCGGCGTCGTCGCCGACGCCGCCGATGAGGTTCGACTTGCGCCGGTGCAACCAGCGCAGGCCGAGAAAGAACAGCCCGGGGGCGGCGGTGACGCCTCGGCTCTGCACGGGCTCACCCTTGGCATCGAAGACGGGTGCGTTGATCCACGAGTAGTCGCGGTCGTACCCGGTCGCCCAGATGACCGTGGTGACACCTGCGCGGGCCAGGTCGAGCGTTCGTGGCGCCTGGTGGGCCCAGGTTGCGGACGCGGGTGGCGAGACCTCCTCCACCGGTGCATCGACTCCGTGCCGTTCGACGTAGGCGTCGACCGCATCCTGCAGGCGGCGGACGTTGTGGTCGGCTTCCGCCAGTCTGACCGGCAGGTCGTCATCGAAGTGCACCCGTCCTCGATCGGTCGCGCGGAGTCGTCCGGTGGGGACGACGCCATGCTCCACAAGACGGTGGAGGTTCAGGTCGCGCTCCTGGCCCGCGAGGACGGCGCTCGGTGCGTTCCGCGAGGCGCCCGGCTCCGGCAGCGTGTCGACGGTCCGGTCCAGCATGCCCATGCGGTCCATCCACCAGTACACGTCGTGGCCGCGGTAGCGCCGTGGCAGCGGGCGGTGGCGGCCCACGGCGATGAAGACCTTGCGACCGGCGCACGCCAACTCGTCGGCGATCTGCTGGCCGGACGGGCCCGCGCCGACCACCAGGACGGCGCCGGACGGTAGCCGCTCCGGGTTGCGGTAGTCGGTCGTGTGCACCTGGTGCACGCTTCGCGGCAGGTCGGCCGCCTGCGGTGGGATGAGCGGACGGTCGTAGTGCCCGGTGGCGATGACGACATTGGTCGCGTGATACCGGTCGACGTCGGTGTGGACGAGCCACCCGAGCGGTGCCGGGTCGACGCCGGTCACCGTCACGCCGGCGTGCACCGGAGCGTCGAAGGATCGCGCATAGCTGCTCAGAAACCCGACCACCTGGTCGCGGGTCATGAACCCGGCGGGATCGCCGCCGGCGTACTGGAACCCGGGAAGCCGCGTCTGCCAGTTCGGAGTCAGCAGAGTGAACGAGTCCCACCGTTCGGAGCGCCACCGTTCGCCGACGCGGCCACGGTCGACGACCAGGTGATCGTGGCCCAACCTGGTCAGAGATCGGCTGATCGCGAGGCCGGCTTGGCCGGCCCCGACGATCAGCGTCTGCACTCGGGTGGTCATGGTCAGCCGACGGTGGCGTCGATCTCGACCGGCACGCCGTTCGTCATGATGTCGAAGACGGCCGACCGCGCCCGCGAGCGCTCGAGCAGGGTGAGCAGGACCTCGTCGGGGGCGTCGCCCTTGATCCGGAAGCTGACCCGGACTCCCTTGTAGCCGTTCCTGGCCTGGTCGGAGAGTCCGAGGATGCCCTGCAGGTCGATGTCGCCCTCGACGGTCGACTCGACCTCGGTCAGGACGACGCCGCGTGCCGAGGCGATGTTGATCAGTCCGGCAGTCAGGCATGCTGCCAGCGCGTGCAGCACGTACTCGACCGGAGTCGGGCCATTGTCCGCGCCGACGAGAACGGCCGGGTGGTCCGCGTCCAGCACGGTCTCGGTCCGGTGCGTCATCTCCTGACCGGCACCGTAGAAGTCGCTGAACCGGGTCTGGCTGTGGGTTCCGGACACCCAGCGGTTTCGCGCCCGGAACTGGAACGCTGCGATCTCCGGCTGTGCCTTGACGGCGTCCAGCGTGGCGAACAGCGTGGCGGTGTCGACACCGTTGCGAGTGGTGCCGTTGATGGTGGCCTGGGTCATCGAGTCCTCCGATGTCTCTCGTTTCGGACCAGGTGTGCCTCGACTCTGCGCGACGCGACGGCCTCGGTTCGTCGGCAACGGCTACCTATCTGTGTGCGGAGCGCTGCCTATGCGACCGTGCGGTCGGCCCGACGCTGCGACACGCACCTCCCGGACTGGGTGGATTCGGCCTTCCGCCATGGCGGAGCCGTGCCCCGAGGGGCGCGATCCGTCGCAGCGGGGCAGGCAGAACCGCTCCCGCGGTGCCCCGTTCTCTGCCCTCACTGCCCAGGTGGCACGTGCAAACCCGCAGGTCAACCGGGCCAGAATGCCCGCGTCGCGCGGCCTTCCGGGCGACATGGGCACCCGGCGCGGGCCAGTTAGGTAGCGATCACCGATGTTCGGCCGCCACGCCGGGCCGATCGTTGGACGTGGCGGTCACCCGCCCGGTCGGCCCGATCCGTGGCCGGCCGCGATCGGAGCGGAGGGAGTTCGACATGCAGCACGACCACCTGTACGCGATGCTCTACGAGGCTCGCCGGCGCGACCTCGAGCAGTACGCGCAGCAGGCGCGGCTCGCGGAGGAGGCCCGCCGGCGACCGAGGCGCAGTTCTGTGGGCCGGCTGTCCCGGTTGCGGGAACTCATGCTGGCGCCGAAGGGGCGCATCAACGTCGGCGTGGAGGAGCCGGCATGAACTCGGCGCCGGTGGACGTGAGCGTACCGCGCATCGAGCTGGCGGCGGTCAGGGACATCGTCCCGGTCGCCGCCAGCGTCGTGCCGTTCGCCCTCGTCATCGGCAGCGCCATGCGGGAGATCGGCGTGTCCGGTGGCGTCGGTGTTCTCGGCGGCGGCGCAATGTACAGCGGCTCCGCGCACCTCGCCGCCGTCGCTCTGCTGGGCGCTGGTGCCGAGCTCCTGATGATCCTGGCTGCCGTCGCGGTCATCAACGCGAGACTGCTCGTGTACGGCGCCGCTCTCGAACCGCGGTTTCGCACCCAGCCGCGCTGGTTCCGCTGGCTCGGGCCTCATTTCCTGGTGGACCAGACCTACGCCCTGGCGACGGCGCGTGACGACCTCGACGAGCCTGACCGGTTCCGGCGTTACTGGGTGGTCGCCGGTCTGGTGCTGGGCGCATTTTGGATCGTCGCCATGGCGGCCGGAATGGGACTCGGCGCGGCGATTCCCGCCTCCTCGCCGCTCAACTTCACGGCGACGGCCGTGATCATCGCCCTGCTTGCGCCGCGGCTACGCGCTCGACCGCAGGTCCTCGTCGCCGCCGTGGCTGCGGCCGTTGCCACCACCTCGTCCAGCCTGCCCAACGGGCTCGGGCTCGGCGTCGGTTTGGCTGCCGGCATCGTCGCCGGGGCACTCATCGAGGCGAGGCAGCGATGAGCGCGGTCGTTCTCCTCGCCTCGAGCGTGGTCACCTGGTTGCTGCGGGTGGGCTTCATCGTGATCGTTCCGGCGAGACGCCTTCCGGAGGGACTCAGGCGCGTCCTCGATCATGCTGCGGTCGCCGCCCTCGCCGCACTGCTGGCCACGGCCCTGACCCGTGAGAGCGGGCCCGCCTGGCTCCTGACGCCGTCGCCCGTTCTCGTCGCCGCGGTCGCTGCCGGCCTTGTCGCATGGCGCACCGGACGGATGGGTCTCACGGTCGTCGTCGCAGTGACCGTGCTCTGGGCAGCGCAGCTCATTATGTGACGGTGACGAGCATGCGACTCAGCGTGCCCGCTGGGTCATGCGACTCCCCGGCCTCGACGCGCCTGGTTCGGACGCCGTGCCAGCGGCAATGTCCCCTCGCCCCGGTGTCTTGTGCTGCCGTCCACCATGTTCAGCCTGGTCGGAGCTTCTGCTCATGCTGAGGATGTCGGGGGTCGTCGGTGGGACCATGGCGCGTCTGCCGTGGCCGGGGGCGAGGGCCCAGCGGTGGCGGGTCTTGAGGTCGTGACCACACTCAATGCAACAACCGGCTGAGTCTGCCGAGCGACGAGAACAACCCTGTGGACAGCGTCGCGGCCGCCGTCACCAGAACGGGAGACCACAGTCACCTAGCCTGGGTGCGTGCTCGTCCTCGCGATCGACACGTCGACTCCCGCCGTGACCGTCGCGCTGCACGACGGGGCTCAGGTGCTCGCGGAGTCCACGACGGTCGACGCCCGCCGCCACACCGAACTGGTCGCTCCGGCCGTTGTCGACGTGCTGGCCGGCGCCGGTGCGGATCGGCGCGACGTCACGGCGGTGGCGGTCGGCGTGGGGCCAGGGCCGTTCACCGGTCTGCGGATCGGACTGGTCACCGCACGCGTTCTGGGAGCGGCGCTCTCGGTACCGGTGTACGGCATGTGCAGTCTCGACGTCGTGGCCCGACGGGTGACGGCAGACGGACCGTTCGTCGTGGCAACGGACGCCCGGCGACACGAGGTCTACTGGGCTGGGTACGACGCCGCAGGCCGTCGGATCGACGGCCCGGCGGTCGGCGCTCCGGCCGACGTGGCCACGGACCTGCCGGTCGCGGGCGAAGGGCCGCGGCTCTACCCGGAGGCCTTCCCGAACGCGGTCCGGCCGCAGTATCCGAACGCTGCCGATCTCGCGGCGGCCGTCGTGAGCGGGTCGGCGGATCTCGTCCCACCGGATCCGATGTACCTGCGCCGCCCGGATGCGCGGCCGCCCGGCGCGCCGAAGCCGGTTCTGGCCCGGTGACGGTGCGGCTGCGTGCCATGCGCTCGTCGGACGTCGATGTGCTGCTCCCGTTCGAGCAGGAGTTGTTCGCGGGCGACCCGCCCTGGACGGCCGAGCAGTTCCGGTCCGAGCTGGCCGGTGTCCCGCACACGCGGTGGTACGTCGTCGCCGAGGAGACCGGCGTTCTCGTCGGCTACGCCGGCCTGTCCAACTCCGGAGACACGTCCGACGTGCAGACGCTTGCCGTGGTCCACGGCAGCCAGCGCCAGGGCGTGGGGACGGCACTGCTGGACGCTCTCGTCTCCGAGGCGCGGCGGCGGGGAGCCCACGAGATGCTGCTCGACGTTCGCGAGGACAACGCACCCGCCCTGGCCTTCTACGCGCGGCACGGCTTCGAGCGACTCAGCACGAGGCGCGGCTACTACGCCAACGGCCGCATCGACGGCCTCGTCCTCCGCCGCATCCTGTAGGGACCAGGAGGGGTTGGTGGACGTTCGGCCGACCAGTGTGCGGATGAGGAGGGACGGGTGATGCGGAGGCGGGCGTCCAAAGAGCGATCTGTGGCATGCTTCACCGCCACAGATCGCGGAGCCCGCCGCAGCATCACCTGCCCCGACGGCAGGCACACCACGCGTGCCGCCTACCCGGGCCCAGTGGGAGCATCAGGACCGTGGCTGCCGACGCACCGCTCGTCCTCGGGATCGAGACCTCCTGCGACGAGACCGGCGTCGGCCTCGTGCGTGGCCGCGACCTGCTCGTGGACGCCGTCGCCAGCTCGGTCGATGAGCACGCGCGCTACGGCGGTGTGGTCCCCGAGGTGGCCAGCCGGGCACACCTGGAGGCCATGGTTCCGACCCTCGAGCGGGCCTGCCGGGACGCCGGGGTGAGTCTGGCCGACATCGACGCCGTGGCGGTCACCAGTGGACCGGGGTTGGCGGGCGCGCTGATGGTGGGGGTCGCGGCCGCGAAGGCACTGGCCGTGGGGCTGGGCCGGCCGCTCTACGGCGTCAACCACCTGGCGGCGCACGTCGCTGTCGACCAGCTCGAGCACGGGGAACTGCCCAAACCGACGATCGCGCTGCTGGTGTCCGGCGGGCACTCGTCGTTGCTGATGGTCGAGGACGTCGCTGGAACGGTGGTACCGCTCGGAGCGACAATCGACGACGCGGCAGGCGAGGCGTTCGACAAGGTCGCCCGGGTGCTGGGGCTCCCGTTCCCCGGCGGACCGTACGTCGACGCCGCGGCCCGCGACGGTGATCGGGCCTTCATCGAGTTCCCCCGCGGCCTGACCGGGCCGCGGGACATGCAGCGGCACCGCTTCGACTTCTCGTTCTCGGGGCTCAAGACTGCCGTCGCCCGGTGGGTGGAAGGACGCGAACAGTCGGGGCAGCCGGTGCCCGTCCCGGACGTGGCGGCGTCATTCCAGGAGGCCGTCGCCGACGTGCTGTCCCGCAAGGCCGTGCTCGCGTGCCGGGAGCACGGCGTCGGCACCATGCTGATCGGCGGCGGCGTCGCAGCGAACTCCCGGCTGCGGACGATGACGGCGCAGCGCTGCGCCGCGGCCGGTCTGCAGTTGCGGGTGCCCAGCCCGGCATTGTGCACCGACAACGGCGCGATGGTCGCGGCCCTCGGGTCCGAGCTGATCGCCCGTGGCCGCCCACCCAGCCCGCTCGACCTCCGGGCCGACCCGTCGCTGCCGGTGACCGAGGTGCTGGCGGGCGCATAAGGTGCCCGCGCCCTTGGTGCTCGTCGTGGACACCGGGGTGGACGACGCCCTCGCGCTGATGGTCGCCGCCCGGCACCCCGAGGTCGACCTGCACGGCGTCGTGTGCACCGCCGGCAACGTCCCCCTCCGCCGAGCCCTGGCGAACACGGTGTACGTCCTCGGCCTGCTCGGTGTGGAGGTGCCGGTGGCAGCGGGCGCCGACCGCTGTCTGGACGGTCGGCCGTTCGCTGTGCGGGACGTCCACGGCCCGGACGGGCTGGCCGGGTTGGCGCCGCCGAACTCGGACCTGCCCGGCGAATGGCCGCCGCCGGGCGCGGTCGCGTCGCGCGCGTCGCTCACCGTGTCTCTCGGGCCGCTCACGTCGCTCGTCGGACTCGACGCGGGCCGCATCGTCGCTTCGTTCGCGCGGCCGGGTGAGACCAACCACCGTCTGGACCCCGTGGCGGCGGGCGCCGTCGCGTCATCGGGGCGGGTCGTCGAACACCTCGAGGCCGGGCACGAGGTCCTGTCGGCCGACGTCGTCGGCCCACTGAGCCGTGCCGGCGACCGGCTGTGCCGCCTGGCGGGAGGGCTGCTGGCACACCAGGCCGCACGCCGGGCGGGCCTCGGCGATGCCTCGGCGGTGCTCCGGCTGGCCGAGCCCGAGCTTGATCCGGCGCTGCACACCCGACGCGTGGTCGGACTCGTGCTCGGTGAAGACTGAGCAGGTGAAGCGCCGGGTCGTGCTCGTCTCCGCGGCCTTGGCGGTGGCCGCAGGATGCTCGGCGCAGGACGTCCCCGGCGCAGAGCCCTCCGCCGGTCCGTCGCCCGCCCGGACGGTCACCTCCACGCCGACACCGGAACCTGCGCAGCCTCTGACCTGGGGACCGACCCCGGACGTGTACCGAACCGCCGCGGGGCTGGTCGCCGGCATGTCGGTGTCGCAGCAGGCCGGGCAGGTCATCGTCGCCCGGTACGGATCCGTCGAGAACGCAGCGGGCCTCATGGTGGATCTTCACCTCGGCGGTGTGATCGTCATGGGAGACAACGTCGACTCGACCGACCAGGTGCGCGGGGACATCGCGGCGTTACAGGCGGCCGCCGGCCGTCCGTACCCGCTCGTCGTCGGTGTCGACCAGGAGGGTGGCACCGTCGCGCGGATCGGAGCACCCGCGACCGCATTCCCGACCCTGATGACGATGGGCGCGGCGAGAGACGCCGCGCTGGCCGAACGGGTCGCCCGGGCCAGCGGCGACGAGCTCCGGGCGCTCGGCTTCACCATGGTCTTCGCTCCCGTCGCCGACGTGACGACCGGCCCTGACGATCCCACGATCGGCAGCCGGTCCGCGTCGTCTGACCCGGCGATCGCGGCCGGTGTCGCCATGAGCTCGGTCCGCGGTTACGCCGCGTCGGGGATCGTGGCGGCGGTCAAGCACTTCCCCGGTCACGGATCGGTCCCGGCCGACAGCCATGTCGAGCTGCCGGTCCAGGACGCGACCCTCGACGAGCTGAGTCGGCGCGACTTCCTGCCCTTTCGCACGGCGGTCGGGGCCGGCGTACCCGCGGTGATGGTCGGCCACATCGACGTCACGGCGATCGATCCGGGTGTTCCGTCGTCGCTGTCGGCTCCGGTGGTGGACCTGTTGCGCGACGGCCTGGGCTTCGACGGTCTCGTGGTGACCGACGCGATGGAGATGGCCGCCGTCACGGGCGGATTCGGGACCGGCGAAGCGGCGGTCCGGTCCCTCGCGGCGGGCGTCGATCTCGTGCTGATGCCGCCGGACGTGCGTGCGGCGCACACGGCAATCGTCGACGCCGTGGCGGAGGGCCGGCTGCCGGCCGCCCGGTTGGCCGAGGCGGCCACCCGGAGCGTGGCGCTGATGCTCCACCAGGCCGGCGGCGTCCGGCGACCGCCGCCCGACGTGGTCGGATCGCACGACGCGGTGTCGTACGAGGCGTCGCTGGCCGGGTTGACGGTCGTGTCGGGGGCGTGCGGCGGAGCCCTGGTCGGTCCGTCGATCCAGATCACCGGCGGAACCCGCACCGATCGGGCCCTGCTTGCGGAGGCGGCGGAGGCAGCCGGGCTGAGGACCGGCTCAGGTGACGTCGTCCGGCTGCTGGCGGGCACGAGCCCAGGATCCGGCGACGTGGTGGTGGCTCTCGACACGCCGTACGGCCTCGGTGACAGCGCGGCGACATCGGGCCGGATCGCTCTCTACGGGCGCACGCCCGCGGCGTTCCGCGCCCTGGTCGACGTGCTGACGGGGACGGCGTCGGGGGGCGGGACCCTTCCGGTCGAGGTTCCCGGCGCCGACCGGCGCGGCTGTACCCTCGCCCCGTGATCCAGACGGGACTGCCCACCGGTCCGGTCGTCGACGCGCGCGGCGTCGCCTTCGCCGTGTCCGACCCTGGGCGCGCATTGCGCCGGGTCCGCCTGGTCCAGGAGATCGGCCTGCCCGCCCGGGCGGTCGAGTTCGTGCGTGTGAACGGCCGCTGGCGGCTGCGGATCCCGAGGGGCAACGCCGCCCGGCTCGAATACCTGCTGGAGCTCCACCGGGACGACGGCTCGGTGGAGGTCGGCCCCGACCCGGGCAATCCGCGCCGCGTCGGCGGCGTGTTCGGCGACAAGTCGGTCGTGGAGTTCCCGGGCTACGTGCGTCCGGCATGGCTCTCGGCGGCGCCGCCACCGGGACGCACGACCCCGTTCTCGGTGGCCGGCGAAGATCTGGGCATGCCGGTCACCGGGTCGGTATGGACGGCGCCTGGGCTCGATCCCGGAGACCTGGCGCCGCTGCTCGTCGTGCACGACGGCCCGGAGTACGACCGGCTCGCGGACCTGACGCGGTTCCTGGCCGTGTGCGTGGCCGACGGGACCGTGCCGCCGCTGCGGGCACTGCTGCTGCAGCCCGGTGAGCGCAACCGGTGGTACGCCGCCGAGCCTGCGTACTCGCGGGCACTGCTCGAAGCGGTCCTCCCCAGCGTGCCGGCGAGCCGGCGCATCGGCATGGGGACCAGTCTGGGTGCTCTCGCGATGCTGCACGCGTACCGGCAGGACCCGGCCGGCTTCGCCGGCCTGTTCTTCCAGTCGGGCAGCTTCTTCACCGAGACGCTGGACCCGCAGGAACGCGGCTTCCCCCGTTTCACCGAGATCACCCGCTTCGTCGCCGAGGTGCACGACGGGGGTGTGAGCGGACAACCCGTCCCAGTCGGCATGACGTGCGGCTCGGCCGAGGAGAACCTGGCCTGCAACCGGCTGATGGCCACTCGGCTGGCCGCACTGGGCCACGAAGTGGCCTTCCACCTCGTCCCGGACGCCCACAACTTCACGAGCTGGCGTGACGGCTTCCACCCGCACCTGCCGGCGCTGTTGCGCGCGGCGCTGTCATGAGACGGCACAGTGTCGACCTGTGGTCCCCCGCGATCGGGGCGGCCGGATCGGTCCTGGGCTTCGGGCACTGGGGGCGGCCGGTGCTGGTCTTCCCGTCCGAGGCCGGCCGGCCGAGCGACTTCGAGTCCAACGGCATGATCGGTGTGGTAGCGGACCTGGTCGAGGCCGGTCGGGTCAAGCTGTACTGCGTCGACAGCTTCGACACGCAGTCGTGGTCGGACTCGAGCATCCCGCTGGAGGAGCGGGCACGCCGGCACGGCGCCTACGAGTCGTGGATCACGGAACAGGTCGTGCCGTGGATCCGCGACGACTGCGGCGGTCGCACCGACCTGGTCGGCACCGGGTGCAGCCTCGGCGCGTTCCACGCCGCGAACTTCACCCTCAAGCACGGGCACCTCCTGCCGAGCGCGCTGTGCCTGTCCGGAAGCTACGAACCCGGAACCTGGAGCGGCTGGGGCGAACGGGGCGACGCCGTGTACTTCAACAACCCCGTCGACTACGTCGGCAATCTGCACGGTGACCACCTGACCTGGCTGCGGAGCCAGGTGTACCTGCTGCTGGTGTGCGGGCAGGGGATGTGGGAGGACACGACGGGCTCGCTGGACGGCACCAGGACCCTGGCGGCGAAGCTTGCGGACAAGGGCATCCCGCACGACCTTGATCTGTGGGGGCACGATTCGGCGCACGACTGGCCGTGGTGGCGTCGCCAGTTCGCCCACCACCTGCCCCGGTTCTGCTGAAGACGTCGGGCGACAGAGGAGGCGAGGGCGTGAACAGGCACCTGGTCGGGCTGTTGCTGGGCACCGAGGAGGACTGGCCGGTCGCCTTCGAGGCGATCATGCGGCGAATGGGACCGGTGACCGACAGGGCGGGGGAGGAACACACCTACGAGGTCGAGCGCGTCACCATCGAGCCGTTCGACCTCCGCGACCGGCCGCGCCACCACCTGGTCATCGACCGGCTCGCGTACTGGTACTACCACCCGCGCGAGTGGCTGAAGAAGATCGCCCTGATGGACGACGTGTACCTGATGAACAGTCCGTTCACGTTCCAGTCGATGGAGAAGCATGCCGCCTACTGCGCGATGATGCGGCTCGGGCTCAAGGTGCCCGACACCGTGCTCGTGCCGTTCAAGAACCCACCCGATGATGCGAAGTGGGCGTACACCGCGCAGCGTTACAACCAGCCGTTCGACCTCGACGCGATCGCCGACCGGTTGGGCTACCCGCTGTTCATGAAGCCGTACGACGGCGGCGCGTGGGTGGGCGTCACCCGCATCCGCAACGGCGCGGACCTGCACGCGGCCTACGACGCCTCCGGGCAGCGGCTGATGCACCTGCAGAAGTCCGTGGAGGGCTACGAGGTCTTCGCCCGGTCGCTGTCGATCGGTGCCGAGACGATGGTGACGCGGTTCCGTCCCGAGCTCCCGATGCACGACCGCTATGCGGTCTCTCACGACTTCCTCGGCCCCGACGTCGGCCACGAGGTGGTCACGATCTCGCGACTGGTCAACGCCTTCTTCCGCTGGGAGTTCAACTCCTGCGAGACGCTGGTGAACGGGCCCGACGTGTACCCGATCGACTACGCGAACGCCTGCCCCGACGTCGCACTGACCTCGCTGCACTACTACTTCCCCTGGGCGATGACGACGTTGGTGAAGTGGACGGTGTTCTGCACGGTCACCGGCCGCCGGCCGAGGCTGGACCTCGAGACCGCCCGGTACTTCGCCGTCGCCGACCGCGAGGAGTTGTCCTACGACGACAAGATGACGGCCTACCGACAGCTCGCGGACGAGTACTTCGAGACCGAGCGCTACCTCGACTTCTGTGCACGCAGGCTCGGCCACCTCGACGACGTCGTGCTCGACTGGGTGGCAGGCGCGGACTTCGACCGGCTGCTCGTCGACACCGTCAAGGCCACATACCCCCTGCACGAGCACGATCGTTTCGTCGCGCACCTCCGCGGTCTGCTGGGGATGTGGGTGCAGGACCAGTCCGGGGCGGCCACGTCGTGACGGAGGAAACGTCGCTGCGAAGGACCGGCTGGCACTCACGGGGGTCGAGTGCTAGGTTCGCTGTTGGCACACTCCGGTGGAGAGTGCCAACGGCCCCGTCCACCGGCACCCGCGACGACGGTGGAAAGGTCCGCTCATCGAATACCCGTGACATCCCGCGAAGGGGGAGGTCAGCAAGTGTCGGACTCCATCAAGCCGCTCGAGGACCGGATCGTGGTCAAGCCGCTCGACGCGGAGCAGACCACGGCGTCCGGGCTCGTCATCCCTGACACCGCCAAGGAGAAGCCCCAGGAAGGTGAGGTCATCGCCGTCGGTCAGGGCCGGTGGGACGACGACGGCGAGAAGCGCATCCCGCTCGACGTCGCCGTGGGCGACAAGGTCCTGTACTCCAAGTACGGCGGCACCGAGGTCAAGTACGACGGCGAGGATCTGTTGATCCTCTCCGCCCGTGACGTCCTGGCCGTCATCGAGAAGTGAACCGCTGACACGACCGTGACAGGCGACGCCCCGGGGCGGCTCCGCTGACCGGAGCCGGGCGCCCGGGGCGTCCGCCGTTGGAAGGACGCATCTCATGCCCAAGATCCTGGAGTTCGACGAGTCTGCAAGGCGCCGGTTGGAGCGTGGTGTCGACGCCCTCGCGGACACCGTTCGGGTGACGCTCGGCCCGAAGGGCCGCAACGTCGTCCTCGACAAGAAGTTCGGGTCCCCGACCATCACCAACGACGGCGTGACGATCGCCAGGGAGGTGGAACTCGAGGACCCCTACGAGAACCTCGGCGCCCAACTCGCCAAGGAGGTCGCCACCAAGACCAATGACGTGGCGGGCGACGGCACCACGACGGCGACGGTCCTGGCCCAGGCGATGGTCCACCTGGGCCTGAAGGCCGTCACGGCCGGAGCTGCGCCGATGTCGGTCAAGCGCGGGATCGACCAGGCCGTGGAGGCGGTGACCGACCGCCTGCTGGCCGATGCCCGCCCGGTCGACGAGAAGACCGAGATCGCCGCGGTCGCGGGGATCAGCGCACAGGACCCACAGATCGGCGAGCTGATCGCCGAAGCGTTCGACAAGGTCGGCAAGGACGGGGTCATCACCGTCGAGGAGTCGCAGACCTTCGGTACCGAGCTCGAGTTCACCGAGGGAATGCAGTTCGACAAGGGTTACCTCAGTCCCTACATGGTGACCGACACCGAGCGCATGGAAGCCGTCCTCGAGGACGCCTACATCCTGCTTCACCAGGGCAAGATCTCGACGGTGGCCGAGCTGCTCCCGTTGCTGGAGAAGGTCGTCCAGTCCGGCAAGGCCCTGTTCATCGTTGCCGAGGACGTCGAGGGCGAGGCGCTGTCCACGATCGTCGTCAACAAGATCCGCGGCACGTTCACCTGTGTCGCGGCGAAGGCACCCGGATTCGGCGACCGCCGCAAGGCGACCATGCAGGATCTGGCGGTCCTCACCGGTGCCCAGCTGGTCGCGCCGGAGGTCGGCCTGAAGCTCGACCAGGTCGGGCTGGAGGTACTCGGCACGGCTCGCCGGATCGTCGTGACCAAGGATGACACGACGATCGTCGACGGTGGCGGCGAGGCGGCCGAAGTGGAGGCCCGTATCGCCCAGATCCGGGTCGAGATCGAGAACACCGATTCGGACTGGGACCGGGAGAAGCTGCAGGAGCGGCTGGCCAAGCTCGCCGGTGGTGTCTGCGTCATCAGGGTCGGTGCCGCCACCGAGGTCGAACTGAAGGAGCGCAAGCACCGCATCGAGGATGCGATCTCCGCGACCCGCGCGGCGATCGAGGAGGGCATCGTGGCCGGCGGAGGGGCCGCACTCCTGCACGCCTCCGTCGCCCTCGACGACCTCGACCTGTCCGGCGACGAGCTCACCGGGCTCAACGTGGTGCGTGCGGCGCTGAGCGAGCCGTTGCGGTGGATCGCCGAGAACGCGGGCGAGAACGGCTACGTCGTCGTCGCCCATGTCGGTGCCAAGGAGGCCGGCCAGGGCTTCAACGCCGAGACCGGCGAATACGGCGACCTGATCGCCGACGGCGTCATCGACCCGGTCAAGGTCACCCGGTCGGCGCTGCAGAACGCAGCGTCCATCGCGGGCATGCTGCTGACCACCGAGGTCCTGGTCGTCGACAAGCCGGCCGAGCCGGAGCCCGAGGCGGCCGGCCACGGCCACGGTCACGGCCACTGACAGCTCCTCGTCCCGTGATCATCGGCACTTCGGGTCCGGCAGGGAACTGAAGTGCCGATGATCACCGGGGGAGGTGACGGCGGCGTGAGCGATTCCCCGCTGGTGGAACGGATGCGCCCGTTCGTTTCGACGATCTTCGCGGAGATGTCGGCGCTGGCCGTCCGCACCGGTGCGATCAATCTCGGTCAGGGATTCCCCGACACCGACGGACCGGCGTCCCTGCTGGAGGACGCCGTCGCGGCGATCAGGTCCGGTGCCAACCAGTACCCGCCCGGTCCTGGCGTTCCCGAACTGCGGCAGGCCGTCGCCGACCATCAGCGACGGTTCTACGGCCTCACCGTCGACCCGGATACCGAGGTGCTGGTCACGGCCGGTGCCACCGAGGCGATCGCCGCGACGATCCTGGCGCTGACCGGCCCGGGGGACGAGGTCGTCACCTTCGAGCCCTACTACGACTCCTATGCGGCATCGATCGCGCTGGCCGGTGCCACCCGGCGAACCGTCGTCCTACGTCAGCCCGACTTCGTGGTGGATGAGGCCGAGCTACGAGCGGCATTCGGTGATCGGACCCGCCTGGTCCTGCTGAACTCGCCACACAATCCGACCGGCAAGGTGTTCGACCGCGCCGAGCTCGAACTGGTCGCGGCACTCGCCCGCGAGCACGGTGCTTTCGTCGTCACCGACGAGGTCTACGAGCACCAGACCTTCGACGGGGCCACCCACATCCCGATGGCGACACTCGCCGGAATGGACGAGCGGACCGTCACGATCTCGTCGGCGGGTAAGACGTTCTCGGTGACCGGCTGGAAGATCGGCTGGTTGCACGCACCCCCGGAGGTCGCGGCCGCCGTTCGTGCGGTCAAGCAGTTCCTGACCTATGTCAACGGGGCACCCTTCCAACCGGCGGTGGCCCGTGCGCTCGGTCTCGGCGACGAGTTCTTCCAGCAACTCGCCGCCGACCTGCAGCGCAAGCGCGACGTCCTGTCGGCGGGGTTGCGCGCGGCGGGGTTCGACGTCTTCCCGTCGAGCGGCACCTACTTCGTGGTCGCCGACGCAGCCCCCCTCGGCTACGACGACGGTATGGAGCTGTGCCTCCGGCTTCCCGAGCTGGTCGGCGTGGCGGCGGTGCCGGTGGCCGTTTTCCACGACGACGTGGACGCGGCCCGGTCGCTGGTCCGCTTCGCATTCTGCAAGCGCGACGCTGTGCTTTCGGAGGCGGCCGACAGGCTCGCGCGCCTCGGCCCGGGATGACCCGGGACCCGGGCTGGCCGAGCTAGCATGAGGCATGCCTACGGACCCCGGAGTGCCTGAGCCGTTCACGCCGCTGGGGCTCACCTTCGACGACGTGCTGCTGCTGCCCGGGGAGTCCGACGTCGTCCCGAGCGAGGTCGACACCACGTCCCGGGTCACGCGCAACATCTCGGTACGGATCCCGCTGTTGTCCTCGGCCATGGACACCGTCACCGAGGCCAGGATGGCCGTGGCGATGGCGCGCCAGGGCGGGCTGGGCGTGCTGCACCGGAGCATGTCGATCGAGGACCAGGCGCGCCAGGTCGACCTGGTCAAACGCTCCGAGTCCGGCATGGTCTCCGACCCCGTGACCACCGGGCCGGACGCCACGCTCGCGGAGGTCGACGCGCTGTGCGGCCAGTACCGGATCTCGGGTCTGCCGGTGGTCGACGATCGCGACGTCCTGGTCGGCATCGTCACCAACCGCGACATCCGGTTCGTGCCTGCGGACCATCACGCCACCCGCCGCGTGCGCGAGGTCATGACACCGATGCCGCTCGTCACCGCGCCGGTTGGCATCAGACCCGACGACGCCATGGCGCTGCTCGCCAAGCACAAGATCGAGAAGCTTCCGCTCGTCGACACCGACGGCCGGCTGACCGGTCTCATCACGGTCAAGGACTTCGTCAAGTCCGAGCAGTTCCCCGACGCCACCAAGGATGCCGAGGGCCGGCTGGTCGTCGGTGCCGCCGTCGGGTTCTTCGGAGACGCCTGGGAGCGCGCGATGGCGCTCGTCGACGCCGGCGTCGACGTCCTCGTCGTCGATACGGCCCACGGTCACACTGGCGTCCTTCTCGACATGGTCCGCCGGCTGAAGTCCGAGCCGGTTGTGTCCGGTGTCGAGGTGATCGGCGGCAACGTCGCTACCCGGGCCGGCGCGCAGGCGCTGGTCGACGCGGGCGTCGACGGTGTGAAGGTCGGCGTGGGCCCAGGGTCCATCTGCACCACCAGGGTCGTCGCCGGGGTGGGCGTGCCGCAGGTCACGGCGATCCATGACGCCGCCCAGGCGTGCCGGACCTCGGGTGTGCCGGTGATCGGCGACGGCGGGCTGCAGTACTCGGGCGACATCGCGAAGGCGCTGGTGGCGGGCGCCGATACGGTCATGCTGGGGGCCCTGCTGGCCGGCTGCGAGGAGAGTCCCGGCCAGTTGATCTTCGTCAACGGCAAGCAGTTCAAGTCCTACCGCGGTATGGGGTCGCTCGGCGCACTGCAGAAGCGCGGCCGCGAGACCTCCTACTCGCGCGACCGTTACTTCCAGGCCGACGTCCCCGGCGACGATGCGCTGGTCCCCGAGGGGGTCGAGGGACAGGTGCCCTACCGCGGGCCGCTCGCCGCCGTCGCGCACCAGCTGGTCGGCGGCCTACGGCAGTCGATGTTCTACAGCGGTGCCCGCTCCATCCCCGAGCTCAAGGAGCGCGGGCGGTTCGTGCGCATCACGGCGGCCGGGCTGAAGGAGTCGCACCCGCACGACATCCAGATGACCGTCGAGGCCCCCAACTACTCCGCCCGCTGACGCCCTCGGGTCGCGGCTCGAGCCCGGCCGTGCCAGCTCGCTCCGCGCGTCTCGGTAGCCTTCTGGGCGTGACGGAGGTCGAGATCGGCAGGGGCAAGCGGGGCCGGGCCGCGTACGCGTTCGACGACATCGCCATCGTGCCGAGCCGGCGTACCCGCGACCCGGAGGAGGTCTCGACGCACTGGCAGATCGATGCGTACCGGTTCGAGATCCCGCTGATGGCCGCGCCGATGGACTCCGTCATGTCGCCGGCCACGGCGGTGCTTCTGGGAAAGCTCGGCGGCCTGGGCGTGCTCGACCTCGAGGGCCTGTGGACGCGCTATCCCGACCCGGCGCCGCTACTGGAGGAGATCGCCGGACTCGACGACGGCGACGCGACCCGCCGCCTGCAGCAGCTCTACGAGGAACCGGTGCGTGAAGAGCTGATCGCCAGCAGGCTGCGTGAGATCCGCGATGCCGGCGTGACCGTCGCCGGAGCCCTCTCACCACAGCGGGTCAAGCGCTACCACGAGGCCGTGCTCGACGCCGGAGTCGACCTGTTCGTCATCCGGGGGACGACGGTCTCGGCCGAACACGTGTCCGGCCGGGCCGAACCTCTCAATCTCAAGCAGTTCATCTACGAGCTCGACGTGCCCGTGATCGTCGGCGGCTGCGCCACCTACCAGGCCGCCCTGCACCTGATGCGAACGGGTGCGGCCGGCGTGCTGGTCGGCTTCGGCGGTGGCAGCTCGCACACCACCCGGACGGTGCTCGGCCTGAGCGTGCCGATGGCGTCGGCCGTCGCCGATGTGGCGGCCGCCAGGCGCGACTACCTCGACGAGTCGGGTGGGCGCTACGTGCACGTCATCGCCGACGGCTCGATCGGGCGATCCGGCGACATCGCCAAGGCAATCGCCTGCGGGGCCGATGCGGTGATGGTCGGTTCACCGCTGGCCCGTGCCACCGAGGCGCCCGGCCGGGGCCGGCACTGGGGGTCGGAGGCGCATCACCGTCAGCTGCCCAGAGGCGAACGGGTGAAGATCGACACGATCGGGCCACTCGAGCAGATACTGCTCGGGCCGTCTCACGTGGCCGACGGGTCGATGAACCTGGTGGGTGCCTTGCGGCGAGCCATGGCGACGACGGGCTACACGGAGGTCAAGGAGTTCCAGCGGGTCGAGGTGACGGTCCTGCGCTGACGCCGCCGCGCCGTAGGCTGTCGACGTGACGACGACGTCCCCGTCCGGCACCGTGGATGCGATCGACCAGGCCTTGATCCACCAGCTCGTCGACAAGATCGTCGCCCGGCCACGGGCCCAGCGTGAGACCACCGTCGCTCCCTTCACCGGCAAGCCGTTGGCCGAGCTGCCGATCTCGACGCCGGCCGATGTGGAGGCGGCCTACCGCGCGGCGGCGCGGGCGCAGGTCCGGTGGTCGGCGCGCCCGGTCGAGGAACGGGCCCGGACGGTCGGCCGCATCCACGACCTGATCCTCGACCGGCAGTCCGAGGTCGCCGACCTGGTGCAGACGGAGTCGGGCAAGGCCCGGCGCGACGCCTTCGAGGAGATCGGCGACGTCGCCCTGGCGGCGCGCTACGTCGCCGCTCGCGGTCCCAGGCTGCTGCGCGACCGGCGCCGGCTCGGCCTCGTGCCGGGCCTGACCTGGGCCCTGGAGGTGCGCCAGCCCAAGGGCGTCGTCGGAGTGATCTCTCCGTGGAACTACCCGCTCACGCTCGCGATCTCGGACAACCTGCCGGCCTTCGTCGCGGGCAACGCCGTCGTCCACAAGCCCGACCTCAGAGCAACGCTGACAGCGCTGCTGGCCCGCTCCATCGCCGTGGAGGCGGGGCTGCCGGAGGCACTCTGGCAGATCGTCGTGGGCGACGGCCCGACGATCGGCGGGGCGGTTGTCGAGCACGCCGACTACGTATCGTTCACCGGCTCGACCGCCGCCGGTCGGACGGTCGCCCGGCGGCTCGGTGAAAGGCTCGTCGGCGGATCTCTCGAGCTCGGCGGCAAGAACGCGATGCTCATCCTCGACGATGCCGACGTGGGCCGCGCCGCCGAGTGCGCGGTCCGGGCGTGTTTCGCCAACGCCGGCCAGCTGTGTGTCTCGATCGAGCGGATCTACGTCGCGGCACCGCTGCGCGACGAGTTCGAGCGCCGGTTCGTCGAGCGGGTCCAGGCCCTGAAGCTGGGTGCCGCGCTCGACTACTCCTGTGACGTCGGGTCCCTGGTGTCGCAGGCTCAACTCGACAAGGTCGCTCGACACGTCGAGGACGCCACCGCGAAGGGGGCGACGGTGGTGACGGGGGGACGTCGTCGGCCCGATCTCGGCCCCTGGTTCTTCGAACCCACCGTGCTGGTCGGCGTCCGCCCTGGCATGCTCGCCGCCGACGAGGAGACGTTCGGGCCCGTCGTCTCGCTGGACTCGGTGCACGACGACGAAGCCGCGATCGACGCGGCCAACGGCACCGCGTTCGGGCTGAACGCCAGCGTGTGGACGACGGACCACCGGCGCGGCGTCGAGGTGGCGAAACGCCTGCGCTACGGATCGGTCAACGTCAACGAGGGCTACGCCGCCACGTGGGGGAGTCACGACCTGCCTCTGGGCGGCATGAAGGCGTCGGGCCTCGGTCGCAGGCACGGCCGGGAGGGCATCCTGCGCTACACGGAAGCGCAGTCGATCGCGGTGCAGCGTGTGCACGGCATCGCACCGCCGGGCGGCATCGGTTACGACCGGTTCGCGGGCGCTTTCACACGCTGCCTGCGAATCGCCCGCCGAACCGGGCGTCCGTGAGCCCGTGGACGACCCGCGACATCCCGGACCTGTCCGGCCGGACGGCGGTGGTCACCGGGGCGAACTCCGGGCTGGGCCTCCAGGTGTCGATCGAGCTGGCCCGGCACGGCGCCCATGTGGTGCTCGCCTGCCGTGACCGGGCCCGCGGTGCCTCGGCGTTGCAGGAGGTCGTCGGGTCCGCCGAACTGGTCCTGCTCGATCTTGCCGACCTCGCCGCCGTGCGCACGGCCGCGGCCGAGATCGGGCGGGCCCACGACCGGCTGGATCTGCTCGTGTGCAACGCCGGAGTCATGGCGACGCCGTATCGGCTGACCGCGGACGGATTCGAGCTCCAGTTCGGCACGAACCATCTCGGGCACTTCGCACTGACCGGCCTGTTGATGGCACGGCTGCTCGCCGGTCCGGGGGCCCGCGTGGTCGTGGTCAGCAGCAACGTGTCCCGGTTGGGCCGGATGTCGCCGGACGACCTGGGCCTGAACCGCCGCTACCAGAGGTGGTTCGCCTACGGGCGGTCCAAGCTGGCCAACCTGCTGTTCATGAACGAGTTGCAGCGCCGTGCCGTGGCGGCCGGCGTGGATCTCACCAGCGTCGCTGCCCACCCCGGGTGGGCGGCGACGAACCTGCAGGTCACCGGGCCCCGGATGGCCGGCAGTGGCGTCGGGCAGGCCTTCGCCGCGCTCGGCAACCGCCTGTTCGGGCAGTCCGCGCAGATGGGTGCGCTGCCACTGCTGCGCGCCGCCACCGACCCCGAGGTCGCGCCGGCCGACTACTACGGACCCCGGGGGTTGGGCGGCCAGCACGGTCCTCCCGAACGCGCCACGATGAGCTCCGCGGCCCGGGATCCGGCAACGGCCGAGGCGCTCTGGGACGAGTCCGAGCACCTGACCGGCGTCGTGTACGACTGGTCGACCCGCCTCCACCCGTGATCATCGGCAGTTCGGGTCCGCATCGGCCCCGAACTGCCGATGATCACCGAGAGGGAATGGGTGTCCACAGCAGGCGACCGGGCGCCCTGGCCGTCCACAGATCGCAGTCACGTGGCGGCGTCCACGCCGTCGGCGGGTCACCCTGCCGGACGTGCCGTTCTCCGACGCACCGTCGTCCATACCGGCCGGCCTCCTCGAGGCCCAGGCCGGGATCGTGAGCGCGGCCCAACTGACCGGGTCAGGCGTGTCGATCGAACTGGCGAAGAAACGAGCACTGGCCGGTCGCTGGCAGCGCATCCACCGCGGGGTGTTCGCCGTCTTCAGCGGGCCCGTGAACCGGCAGGCGCAGATCTGGGCGGCGCTGCTGCGGTGTGGCACAGGAGCGACGGCCAGTCACGTCACCGCGGCGGAGCTCGACGGTTTGTGCGAGCGCGTCGATGAGCGGGTTCACGTGACGATCCCGGCGCACCGACGAGTACGGGGGCGTTACGAGGGGATCGTCGTCCACCATGCTCACCGCCTGGGTCGCAGCCGCCATCCGACCAGACTGCCGCGACGGACCCGGATCGAGGCCACGGTGCTTGACCTGGTCGACGTGTCTGATACGGCGCGGGAGGTCGAGGCATGGATCGTCGCAGCCTGTCAGAAGCGGCTGACCACTCCGACCCGGCTGGGCGGCGCTCTGGCGGAGCGCAAGAAGATCACGTGGCGTGGGATGGCCGAGGCGATGCTCCTCGACGTCGCCCACGGGGCGCAGTCGATGCTGGAGCTCCAATTCCTTCGATCTGTCGAGCGGGCCCACCGGTTGCCGCGTGGGGACCGGCAGCGGCGTGTCGCCATGCGCCGGGTGATCTGGATCGACGTCGACTACGAGCCGTTCCGTACCAGGGTCGAACTCGACGGTCGGCTGGGACACGAAGGCGAAGGCCAGTTCAGGGACCGGCGCCGGGACAACCGGGCTACGGTCGGGCGCACCTGGTCGCTGCGCTACGGCCATGCCGAGGTGTTCGGAGATCCCTGTGCGGTGGCGGCAGAGGTCTCGCTGGTGCTGCGCGAGCGAGGCTGGGCCGAAACCGCCACGGCGTGCGGCCCCTACTGCAGCCTGACCCGCGCCCTCACCGACCTGAATCGGCCGCCGTGATCATCGGCACTTCGGTGCCGCAGCGAACCCGAAGTGCCGATGATCAGCGAAGGGAAGGGCTGGCGAGGCCGTGCCACGAGTCCCACAGCGCTGCGTAGGCTCCCCCGGCGTCGACCAACTCGTCGTGGGTCCCGAGCTCGGTGATCAGCCCGTCCTCGACCACGGCGACCCGGTGAGCGTCGTGAGCCGTGTGCAGGCGGTGCGCGATGGCCACCACGGTCCGGCCGTCGAGCACGGACGCAAGCGAACGCTCGAGGTGCCGGGCGGCGCGCGGGTCCAGCAGCGAGGTCGCCTCGTCCAGCACCAGAGTGTGCGGGTCCGCGAGCACGATCCGCGCGAGCGCGACCTGCTGCGCCTGCGCCGGGCCCACCGGGTGACCGCCGGAGCCGACCACCGTGTCGAGCCCGTCGGGCAGTGACTCCACCCACTGCAGTGCGTCGACCGAGGCCAGCGCGCGGCGGAGCTCGTCGTCGCCGGCATGTGGTGCCGCCAGGGCGAGGTTGTCGCGCAGCGTGCCGACGAAGACGTGGTGCTCCTGGGTGACCAGAACGACCTCGCGACGGAGCCGGTCCAGCGGAAGCTCGACCATGGGCACGCCTCCGACATCCACCCGCCCCGTGCGCGGCGGGTGGATGCCGGCCAGCAGCCGACCCAGCGTCGACTTGCCCGCCCCGGACGGGCCGACCATGGCCAGCCGTTCGCCTGGGCGCAAGTCGAGATCGACGCCGTGCAGGACGTCGTGCCCCTCGCGGTAGGCGTAGCGGACATCGCGGGCCCGGAGGTGCTCGTCGGCCGGTCGTTCCCCGCTCTCCGACCGGTCCGGTGGCACGTGCGCGACACCGGCCAACCGGGCCATCGAGGTGGCGCCGATCTGGATCTCGTCGAGCCAGGAGACCAGGCGGTCGACGGGGTCGACGATCTGCACCATGTAGAGGACGACGGTGGTGACCTGACCGACGGTGGCGAGGTCGCGCGAGGCGAGCCAGCCTCCCCACGCGAGCGTCGCCACGACCGGCAGGACGTAGGACACCTCGGCGGCCGGGAACCACACCGTGCGCAGGAACAGCGTGCGACGCTCGGCGGCGTACGCCTCGCGAAGATCGCCCTCGGCGCGGGCGATCCGCCCGTCGGCGAGGCGGAGCGCCTCCACGGTGCGTGCGCCCTCGACGGTCTCGGTGACGGTGCCGCTCAGGGTGGCGTAGGCCGCACGCTCCCACAGGTAGCCGGCCGGCGCGCGGCGGAGGTACCACCGGGTCGCCACGATGAGCACAGGTGCGCCGACGACACAGGCCAGCGCCACGAGCGGGCTGGCCAGCACCGCAGCGGCCAGTGTCAGCACGGTCGTCACGATCGCCACGACCGTCTCCGGCACCGCGAAACGGATCGTCCGCGCCATGGTGTCGACGTCTCCGGTGGTGCGCGACACCAGGTCGCCGGTGCCGGCCCGCTCGACTGTGGACAACGGCAGCGCGAGCACCCTGGTGAGGAACTGCTCGCGCAGTTCGGCGAACACGCTCTCACCGATGACGAACGAGGCCTTCCGGGCCGCGCGGGTCAGCACCGTCTGGGCGAGGACGAACCCGGCCAGCGCTGCAGCGATGGCGTCCACCCGGGTCGTCGTGGTGCCCGTGGTGACCGCGTCGACGAGTGTGCCCAACAGCCACGGCCCCGCCAGGCCGGTGACGGCGGCCAGGACATGGAGAACAAGGGACCACGCCACGCCGCCCCGATGTGACCGCAACAGCCGGACCGCCTCGGCGCGGACCTGCGCCGGCGTCGCGACGGGCAGGCGCGTGCTCATGACTGCTCGCCCCTGGTGACGGTGTCGCGGTAGGCGGGAACGTCGGAGAGGAGCGCGCGGTGGGAACCCTCGGCCGCGACCCGGCCCTCCTCGAACCACACCACGACATCGGCGTGATCGAGCATCAGCGGGCTCGTGGTCGTGACGACCGTTGTGCGGCCGGCGCGTGCCGCCGGCAACCGCTCGGCGATGCGAGCCTCGGTATGGGCGTCGACGGCGCTGGTCGGCTCGACGAGGACCAGCACCTCGGCATCGGTGGCCAGCGCACGGGCCAGTGCCACGCGCTGACGCTGACCGCCTGAGAACGACCGTCCACGCTCCTCGACCTCGCCGTCCAGCCCGTCGGGAAGAGCGTCGAGCACATCGGTGGCGGCCGCCGTGCGCACCGAGGCGAGCACCTCGCCGTCGGCCAGACCGCCGTGCGGGGCCAGGACGGCGCGCAGCCTTCCGGTGAACAGCCGCGGCTCGGTCTCGCTCACGACGATCCGCCGACGGACCTCGGCCATCGCCAGGTCGGTCAGACGTACGCCCCCGAAACTGACGCCGTCGTCGTCGACGAACCGGCCCAGGCGGTCGGCCACGGCCACCGTCTCCGCGGGGTCGGCAGACACCAGCGCCGTCACCAGGCCGGCGCGGACGACCAGGCCCGAACGGATGTCGACGAGCGCTTCACCGGGAGCAGGCGGGTCGAGCTCGTGGTCGGGATCGGGGACGTCACGGTCGACGGCGAGCAGGTCGAGGATCCGGCGTGCGCCGACCACGGCCCGGGTGGCGCGCTCCACCGTCTCGGTGGCCGTACGCAACGGGATCACCAGGAAGAACGCGTAGCCGTAGAACGCGACCAGGTCGCCGGCGCCGATCCTGCCGTCGAGGACGAACCGCGAGCCGAGCCAGGTCAAGAGGACCAGGAAGATCCCGGGCAGCAGGACCTGCGCGGCGTCGAGCGTCGCCTGCGTCGCCGCGATCCGGACACCTGCCTGTCGCACCTGCTGGGACCGCTCGCGGTAGCGTCCGAAGAACACGCGCTCGCCACCGATGCCACGCAGCACGCGAAGTCCGGCGACCGTGTCGGCGCCGAGCGCCGTCAGCTGCCCGACCGTCTCTCGCTGCTCGCCCTGGCGCACCTGGAGCGGGCGCACGATCGGCGCCAACCCGAGGACCAGCACCGGGACGCCCACGAGGACGAGCAGACCCAGCGGCACCGACGTGTGGAGCAGGATGACGGCGACCACCGCGTAGGAGGCCACCGACCCGATGAACCGTTGCGACGTATCGTAGAGACCGCCGATGCGCATGGCGTCGCTGGCGACCGTGCTGACGACCTCGCCGGTGGTGACGCGGCGGGTCAAGGCAGGTCCGGTGCGGGCGGTGTGCCGCACGACCACCTGGGCGGAGCGGAAGGCGGCCTGCAGCCAGTTGGATACCGCGAACCGATGCCGACACACTCCGGCGGCGGCCTGCACCGCTCCGATCGCCAGGATGACCAGGGCCCATCGGACGGTGGCGTCGACGTCCGAGGTGGCGACGCCCTCGTCTATGCCCATGCCGATGGCGTAGGGGAGCAGCGCCTGGGCCACCATCCAGACGATGCCGAGCGCGACACCCACGGCGAGCGTGCGCCACTGCCCCCTGGCGATCCACAGCAGGAACCGCACGGGAGACCGGGTATCCGGGGTGCCGGGGTCGGCGAACGGAACGGCGCGCACGTCGCACCAGGGTATGAATCACCCCCGATGCCGCGCACCTGGATTTTCCGGCGTACCGGCGGGTCAGTCCTTGCGGCCGGTGAGAGCGAGGCGCGCACCCAAGCCGATCATCACCACCCCTCCGGCGCCGCCGATCGCGGCAAGCCGCCCGGGTGACCGCCCGAACCAGTCTCTCGCGGCGCCGGCGACGACCGCCCAGACGCTGTCCGAGACCAGCGCCGCGGCGATGGCGACCATGCCGAGGACCAGCAGTTGCACCGGTGCCGGACCGCCGGCGGGATCGACGAACTGTGGCAGGACTGCGGCGAAGAACACGATGCTCTTCGGGTTGGAGACGCCGACGACGAAACCGTCTGCCACGACCCGCCGGCTCCGGGCAGGTACGGCCGGCTGGCCCAGCAGCGCCGCGACGGCCCGGCGGTGGCGGACCGCCTGCACGCCGAGGTAGACGAGGTAGGCGGCTCCGACGAGCTTGAGGATCGTGAAGGCGGCGAGTGATCGCTCGACCACCGCGCCGATGCCCAGCGCCACCGCGATGACGTGCAGATAGACGCCGGCCGCATTACCGACGACGGTGAGCAACGCGGGCCGCCGGCCCAAAGTCAGCGCGCGGCTGACGGTGAACAGGACGCTCGGACCGGGAACCGCGACGAACACCAGGGACACGACGGTGAACGCGAGCAGGCGGTCGGTCGGCGGCACCGGGCCACCCTAGACGACCGGGAACGGGCTGCCGTCGGGATTTCCGAGGCGTCGGTAGGCTCGCGACCGTGCACGACACGGTCCTGGTGGTCGACTTCGGCGCCCAGTACGCGCAGTTGATCGCTCGGCGCGTGCGCGAGGCCCGGGTCTACTCCGAGATCGTGCCGCACACCATGCCGGTCGCCGACATCATGGCCCGCAACCCCACGGCGATCGTCCTGTCCGGCGGTCCCTCGAGCGTGTACGCGGACGGTGCCCCACAGGTCGACGCCGCCTTGCTGACGACCGGCGTGCCGACCCTCGGCATCTGCTACGGCTTCCAGGCGATGGCGGCCGCGCTCGGGGGGAACGTGGCCCGGACCGGTCTGTCCGAGTTCGGTCGTACGACGGTCACGATCGGCTCCGCTGGCATCCTGCTGGCCGGGCTTCCCGCTTCGCCGACGGTCTGGATGAGCCACGGGGACGCCGTCACCCGTGCCCCGGACGGCTTCACCGTGCTCGCGGGGACCGAGGGCGCCCCCGTGGCCGCGTTCGAGGACACCCGCCGCGGTCTCGCCGGAGTCCAGTGGCACCCAGAGGTGCGGCATTCCGAGTACGGGCAGATGGTGCTCGAGCACTTCCTGCATGACATCGCCGGTGCCAGGCCCACCTGGACGATGGTGAACATCGTCGACGACTCGGTCGAGGCGATCCGCCGACAGGTCGGCGGCAAGCGGGTGGTCTGCGGCCTGTCCGGTGGCGTCGACTCCGCCGTCGCGGCAGCGCTGGTGCACCGCGCCGTCGGCGACCAGCTGTCGTGCGTCTTCGTCGACCACGGGCTCCTGCGGGCGGGCGAGGCCGAGCAGGTCGAACGCGACTACGTCGCCGCCACCGGTGTCGACCTGCACGTCGTCGACGCAGCGGACCGGTTCCTCGCCGCCCTGGACGGGATCGACGACCCGGAGCACAAGCGCAAGGTCATCGGCCGCGAGTTCATCCGCGTGTTCGAGCAGGCCGCCGGCGAGATCGTCGCTGAGGGCGAGGACGTCCAGTTCCTCGTCCAGGGAACGCTCTACCCCGACGTCGTGGAGTCCGGCGGTGGCGAGGGTGCGGCCACCATCAAGAGCCACCACAACGTGGGCGGCCTGCCCGAGGATCTTCGCTTCGCACTCGTCGAACCGCTGCGGATGCTGTTCAAGGACGAGGTCCGCGCGGTGGGCGAGCAGCTCGGCCTGCCGCCGGAGATCGTCTGGCGGCACCCGTTCCCGGGTCCGGGCCTGGCCATCCGGATCATCGGCGCGGTCACCCGCGAGCGGTTGGAGATCCTGCGCCGCGCCGACCTGGTGGCGCGCGACGAGCTCTCCCGGGCCGGTCTCGACCGCGACGTCTGGCAGTTCCCGGTGGTGCTGCTTGCGGAGGTCCGTTCGGTCGGCGTCCAGGGTGACGGGCGGACCTACGGCCATCCGGTGGTGCTGCGGCCGGTCTCCAGCGAGGACGCCATGACGGCGGACTGGTCGCGGCTGCCCTACGACGTCATCGAGCGAATCTCGACCAGGATCACCAACGAGGTCCGTGAGGTGAACCGCGTCGTGCTCGACGTCACCAGCAAGCCTCCCGGCACCATCGAGTGGGAGTGAGCGGCTCCGGCCGGATCCGGCGTTGTGACAGCCGTCACGTGCGGTTTGCGGCGACGACACGGTGGGGACACATCGGTGATGTTCGGTTCAGACGTGTCGAGCGTGGCGACGTGGAGTCCGGGACCGGTGGCACCGCCAGCCGGTGCCCCAGCCGCCCGACCCCTCGTCATCGCCCATCGCGGCGCCAGTGGCTACCGACCCGAGCACACCCTCGAGTCGTACCGGGTGGCGATCGCACTCGGTGCCGACTACGTCGAGCCCGACCTCGTCGTCACGGCCGACGGCGTGCTCGTCGCCCGGCACGAGAACGAGATCGGCGCCACCACCGATGTCGCCGCCCACCCCCGGTTCGCCGACCGGCGCACGACCAGGGCCGTCGCCGGGCGGCAGGTCACCGGATGGTTCGTCGAGGACTTCTCGCTGGCCGAGCTCAAGATGCTGCGTGCCCGGGAGCGCCTGCCCCACCTCCGCGCGCACAACCGGACCTACGACGGGCGGTTCGACGTCCCGACATTCGACGAGATCGTCGACCTGGTTCTCGCCGAGTCACGACGCGAGGGCCGTCTGATCGGCGTGTATCCGGAGATCAAGCAGCCGTCCCATTTCGCGGCCCTGGGCCTGCGGCACGAGGGTCCGTTACTCGCCTCGCTGCGCCGGGCCGGCACGCACCTACCGGCTTACATCCAGTCGTTCGACGCCGGCGCTCTTCGCGCCCTGGCGTCGCAGACCACGGTGCCCTTGGTGCAACTCGTCGGCTCCGACGACGACCTGCTCACGCCGCGAGGGTTGCGTGAGGTGTCGACGTACGCGCAGGTGCTCGGTCCGCGGAAGGATCTGGTGGGTCCACGGGACGGCGCCGGCGGGGCCGCCGGTCTGGTCGACCGGGCCCACGAAGCGGGACTCTCGGTGCACGTCTGGACGTTCCGGAACGAGAACGCCTTCCTGGCGCCGGTGGACCGGCGCGGGTCAGAGGTGGCGGCGTTCGGCGATGCACCCGGTGAGTACGCCAGGTTCCTGAGCCTCGGGGTGGACGGCGTGTTCACCGATCACCCCGACACGGCCCGCTCAGCGGTCGCGGCGCAGCCGTCCCAGCGACGCCATCAGTCCCGCGAGTCCGACGGAGACGAGCAGAACGGGTGCCGCCACCTCGAGGCCTGGCAGTCCGAGGACGTCGAAGTGCACGAGGGGCCACATCAGGCTCACTCCCACGAAGAGAAGGCCGAACACCAGCGAGACGACGTCGACGTCATGGCGCTTCACGGCGCACCTCGATGCTTCCGATGCCGAGGTCGAGGTCGAGTCTGAGATTCCCGCCCCCGCGGCCGTCCGTGCCCAGGTCGGTGATCCGTCGATCCTGACCCATACCGCCCGATTCGCCGTCGAACGTGCGGATCTCGCCGACGCCCAGGTCGGCGTCGACGACGATGTCGACGTCGGGAGGAACGATGACGAGCAGTTCGCCGACGCCCTGGTCGACGGCCAACGACGCGGACCGGCCGTCGGCAAAGGGGACCTGCGACAGGTCGTACCGGACGCTGCCGACGCCGTGATCCTGGGTTCCCGTCGGAATGGCGGTCAACGTCGTCGGGGCGATGCTGAAACGCTCGCCGCGGAGGTCGACACGATCGACGACGACGGCCGGCACCAGCGCGAGGGCGAGGAGCACACCGAGGACTATCAGGCCGCGTGAGCGGCCCCACCACGCTCCGACGAGCAGGCCGAGCCCGACGACGCCGAGGGCGGCCGCCACGTAGGTTGCCGGCGAAATGCTCGCACCGATGACGTCCGCCACGGCCATGGCACCGACGGTGACCGCGGCGGCGCTGACGGTGAGGGGGCCCAGCGCAGACCGACCCCGCGGCCGGGTCGCCGCCGGTGCGGAGAGCGGCTCCCCGACGGCGAACGGGTCCCAGTCATCGTTGCGGGTCGCCCAGGTGTGGGGGTCGTCGTCCCGATCCGATTCCTCGGCCCACCACCGTTCCGGAGGGGCGAGCGCCTCGACGGCGGGCGAATCGGGAGTGCCTGCGGTCGGGGCGACCTCGGGTGTGGTCGTGGCGGAAGCCGATGCCTCGGCATCCGGGTGGGCGGTGTCGCTCTCCCGGTGGGAGCCGTCGGAGTCCGAGCCGTCGGCGGCCGATCCTTCGGCGCCCGGTCCGTCTGTCACCCCGACAGCGGCGCCTGGATCGTCGGCCGCCACGGTGACCGATGAGGACGAGCCCGGATTGCCGGGGTAGCCGGGGAATCCCGGGTAGTCGGTGAAGGCGCCGGGGGCGTCCGGCAGCGCGTCGCCGTCCACCCGGTCGGCGCCCGCGTGTGGATCGTCGCGGCGGAGGAGCAGCCAGATCCCGCACCCGGCCAGCACGAGCAGGACGACACCGTCCCACGAGCCGCCGATGACGGCTGCTGCCGATCCGAGCAGAACCAGTGCAAGGGCTCCGGCCAGCGCGATCGTGGCCGTACGCGGGGAGTCGGTGTCGTGCCGGCCGAGCGCCTGCTCGGCCACCGAGGCGTTCTCGTCCTCGGTCGGCAACAGCAGCCACGCCGCCGCATAGAGCATGATCCCGATGCCACCGAACACGGCCAGGACCACCGTGGCGATCCGCAGCAGGAGCGGGTCGACCCCGAGCCGCCGGCCCAGCCCACCGAGGACACCTGCGACGACCCGGTCGGATCGGCTCCGGCGAAGTCCGTGCAGGTCGGCGCCGAGCCTCGGCGGGGGTGGAGGAGCCGCGTCATGGTCGGACGGCGGCATCGTGGCATCGTTCATGCCTCGATCGTGCCCGCACCGCTGGCCGGGCACCATCGGGGATCACCCTTGCCGGACCCTGGCGTGGCCTCCGGGAGACTGCCGGGGGCTCCCTCATGGCGGGTACGGGCGCGCGCGTGTGACCATCGACGGGTGAGCACCACGTCGATGCCACACGCCCGCGGCCAGGTGCCGCCGGCGCCGGGTGCCGGCGATGCCGGCGCGCCGCCGCAGTTCGTCCGTCGTTCCGAGGGCCGGCTGATCGGCGGCGTCGCGTCCGGCCTGGCGGTCCACCTGGGCGTCCAACCGCTGGCGGTGCGGGTCACGTTCGCGCTCCTGGCTGCGCTGGGCGGCTTCGGCGTCGTGCTCTACCTGGGATTGTGGATCTTCACGCCGCTGGACCAGACCCTCGCCGAACAGGAGGACGAACAGGCGCCGGCGGGCATCGCCGCCGCGACCAGGTCCGGCAAGCGCCGGCGCCGGCTGCGGGCCCCACACAAGGGCGACATCGGACAGCTGGCGGCGCTCGTCCTGCTCGGCGCTGGTCTCACGCTGCTGGTGCAGCAGACTCCGCTCGGGGTCAGTCCGACGGTCGTCGTTCCACTGCTGCTCGCCGGGCTCGGCGTCGCTCTGATCTGGCGCACGGCCGACGAGCAGGAACGGCGGCGGATGACCGCGCTCTCGCCCCGCGCACCCTGGCTCGCCCCGTTGGTCGGCAAGGGCGGCGCCGTCGCGGTTTTCCGGCTGGCCGCCGGAGCGGCGGTGATCGTCGCCGGCGTGGTGGCGTTCCTGGTGGGGCAGGGCCAGCTGGAGGCGACCCTGGACAGCCTGCTGGGCGTGGGTGCGGTCGTCGTCGGCCTCGGCCTGATCCTGGGGCCCTGGCTGTGGCGGCTGTGGCGCGACCTGGAGTCCGAGCGGCGCGAGCGGATCGTCTCGCAGGAGCGCGCCGACGTGGCCGCGCACCTGCACGACTCCGTGCTGCAGACCCTGGCGCTGATCCAGAAACATGCGCACGACCCACGCGAGGTCGTCCGGCTCGCCCGCGGCCAGGAGCGCGACCTTCGCGGCTGGCTCTACGACGACCTTGCCGACGACGAGTCCTCCTTCGCGGCCGCGCTCAAGAAGGCCGCGGCCGAGGTCGAGGACTTCCACGGCGTGCCCGTCGACGTCGTCACGGTCGGCGACACCGGCATCGACGACCGAACCCGCGCGGTGCTCAAGGCGGCGCGCGAGGCCGCCGTCAACGCGGCCAAGCACTCCGGGGCGGACAAGGTCGACATCTACGCCGAGGTGGAGGGCGACGACGTCGAGCTGTTCGTCCGCGATCGTGGCAAGGGCTTCGATCTCGATGCCGTACCGGAGGACCGGCTCGGCGTGCGACGCTCAGTCGTCGACCGGATGGACCGGCACGGCGGTGTCGCCGAGATCCGGTCAGCGCCCGGTGAGGGCACCGAGGTGAGGCTGTCGACGAGGAGGACGGGATGACCGAGCCCGAGACGACCGGCCCGCGGGAGATCCGCGTGGTGCTGGTCGACGACCACGCCATGTTCCGGACCGGCGTGCGGGCCGAGGTCGGCTCGTCGGTCGTCGTCGTCGGAGAGGCGGCCGACGCTCAGGAGGCCGTCCGCGTCGTCCTCGAGACCCAGCCGGATGTCGTGCTGCTCGACGTCCACCTTCCCGGTGGCGGCGGTGCGGAGGTGCTGCGTCAGGTCCATCCGAAGGCGGCGGAGGTGAAGTTCCTGGCGCTGTCCGTGTCCGATGCGGCCGAGGACGTCATCGGCACGATCCGGGCCGGTGCCCGCGGCTACGTCACCAAGTCGATCACCGGCGACGACCTGGTGGCGGCGATCGTGCGGGTGGCCGACGGCGACGCCGTCTTCTCGCCCCGGCTGGCCGGGTTCGTGCTCGACGCGTTCGCGGGTTCCGAGCCACCGAGCGTGGACGACGACCTCGACCGCCTCACCGGACGCGAGCGTGAGGTCCTGCGGCTCATCGCGAGGGGCTACGCGTACAAGGAGATCGCGAAGGAGCTGTTCATCTCGGTGAAGACCGTCGAGACGCACGTGTCGGCCGTCCTGCGCAAGCTCCAGCTCTCGAACCGGTACGAGCTCACCCGCTGGGCCACCGACCGCCGCCTGGTCTGAACGAGGTGCAGCGGTGCCCCGCTGCCGGGGTTCCGTGGTTCCGACTTGTGGCGGGCAAGGCACGTCTGGACCGCGCCAAAGGCGTTGCCAACCCGCCACAAGTGCGGGGAGGAGCGACGTCCCGGGCAGGGCTCCACCTCGTCGGTAGTCTGCGGCGATGGAGGTCGTCGACGATCTGGTCCTCGTCCTGCACTTCCTCGGGATGGCCTCGCTCGTGGGTGGCTGGCTGGTGCAGCTGCGGGCGCGCGGTGAGCGGTACGTCAACTCCGCGATGGTGCACGGCGTGCTCACCCAGCTCGTCACCGGCGTGCTGCTGGTCGGGCTCGCCGAGGGCGTCGACTCGCTCGATCGCGACCTCGACATGGCCAAGATCGGGGTCAAACTCCTCGTCGCGCTCGTCGTCGCCGTGCTGTGCTGGGCGAACCGGCGCCGACCGACACTTCCCGACGGCCTCTACCTGCTGATCGGCCTGCTGTCGATCGCCAACGTGGTCGTGGCCGTCTTCTGGACCTGACGGCGTCATCGGTCGGCCGAGACCGCCGTGTCGTGTTCGCCTCCTAGACTCGAGACCGAGATGGGTGCTCTGTTCGACGACCTCCGCCTGACGCTGACCGACTCCGCCGTGGGCGGCGGCGAGCGCCGTCGCACCGACCCGGAGTCGGTGCTCGAGGGTCTCAACGATCCGCAGCGGGAAGCCGTCACCCACGTCGGTTCGCCCCTGCTCATCGTGGCGGGCGCGGGCTCGGGCAAGACGAGGGTGCTCACCCGCCGGATCGCCTACCTGCTCGCCGCCCGCGACGTGCACCCCGGTGCGGTGCTGGCCATCACGTTCACCAACAAGGCGGCGGGCGAGATGAAGGAGCGGGTCGCCTCCCTGGTGGGCCGGCGTGCCAACGCGATGTGGGTGTCGACGTTCCACTCGGCCTGTGTGCGCATCCTGCGCCGCGAGGCCAAGCGGTTCGGCTTCACCTCCTCGTTCACGATCTACGACCAGGCCGACTCACAACGGCTGATGACACTCGTCTGCCGCGACCTCGACCTCGACCCTAAGCGCTACCCGCCGCGACAGTTCAGTCACCAGGTGAGCAACCTCAAGAACGAGCTGATCGACCACGAGACGGCCCTGGCCCGCGCCTCGACCCACCACGAGAAGACCGTCGCCGAGGCGTACGGGCACTACCAGCGCCGTCTCACCGAGGCCAACGCGTTCGACTTCGACGACCTCATCATGACGACGGTCCACCTGGTCCAGGCCTTCCCCGAGGTCGCCGAGCACTACCGGCGGCGCTTCCGTCACGTCCTCGTCGACGAGTACCAGGACACCAACCACGCCCAGTACGTCCTGGTACGCGAACTGGTCGGCACCAGGGAACGCCGCACCGTCGAAGGCGAGCTCGTCGGCGGCGGGTCGTCCACGCCAGAGGTCCCACCCGCGGAGCTGTGCGTCGTCGGCGACGCCGACCAGTCCATCTACGCCTTCCGCGGTGCCACGATCCGCAACATCCTGCAGTTCGAGGCCGACTATCCCGACGCCAGGGTGATCCTCCTCGAGCAGAACTACCGGTCGACCCAGACCATCCTCACCGCGGCCAATGCCGTCATCTCGCGCAACCCCGATCGCAAGCCGAAGCGCCTGTGGACCGACAGCGGCGACGGTCCGAAGATCATCGGGTACGTCGCCGACGACGAGCACGCCGAGGCCCAGTTCGTCGCCGAGGAGATCGACCGACTCGGCGACGACGGGTTGGCGAAGCCGGGCGACGTCGCCGTGTTCTACCGGACCAACGCCCAGTCACGGGTGCTGGAGGAGGTGTTCATCCGGGTCGGCCTGCCCTACCGGGTCGTCGGCGGGGTGCGTTTCTACGAGCGCCGCGAGGTTCGCGACGCGCTGGCCTACCTGCGTACGCTCGCCAACCCCGACGACTCCGTCTCCCTGCGCCGCATCCTCAACGTGCCGCGCCGCGGGATCGGCGACCGCGCCGAGGCCGTGGTCGAGGCGCTGGCCCAGCGCGACGGCGTCACCTTCTGGCAGGCGCTCCGCGACGCGGCGAACGCGCCGGGCATCGCGACTCGGTCGGTGCGGTGCATCGAACCGTTCGTCGCGATGATCGACCAGCTTCGTGCGATCGTCGCGGACGGCGCCCCGCCCGCGGTGATCCTCGAGGCGGTCCTCGACCACACCGGCTACCTGGCCGAGTTGGCCGCCTCCGACGACCCGCAGGACGAGACCAGGGCCGACAACCTGCGCGAACTGGTCGCGGTCGCCACCGAGTTCGTGCCCGCCGCCGAGGTCTCCACGGCCGACGGCGGTCTGCTCGCGGCGTTCCTCGAGCGGGTCAGCCTGGTGGCAGACGCCGACGACATCCCGGAGGGCGACGACCACGGCGGTGTCGTCACGCTGATGACCCTGCACACGGCCAAGGGCCTGGAGTTCCCGGTGGTGTTCCTCACCGGGCTCGAGGACGGCGTGTTCCCCCACCAGCGCGCCCTCACCGAGCCCCGCGAGCTCGAGGAGGAACGACGGCTCGCGTACGTCGGCATCACCCGGGCCCGCGAACGGCTGTACCTGTCCCGGGCCGTCGTCCGCAGCGCTTGGGGGGCTCCCAGCCACAACCCGGCGTCCCGGTTCCTCGACGAGATACCGGCCGACCTGCTCGACTGGCGTCGCACCGAGGCCGACCTGACGCGATGGAGATCCAGCCCGGGTCGAGGCCGGACGACGACCCGTCCGGGTGCCAAGAGCGCCCGCCCGCCCGAGCGTCCGATACCCGTCCTGTCCGCCGGCGACAGGGTCACCCACGACGCGTTCGGCGTCGGCACGGTGGTCGCCACATCGGGCTCGGGCGAGCACGCCCAGGCGACCGTCGACTTCGGCGACTCCGGCCTGAAGACGCTGCTCCTGCGTTACGCACCCGTCGAGAAGCTCTAGCGACCCGTGGGGCTCGCCGGTCGGTGCCGGGTTCAGCCGGTCTCGATGTCGACGTAGACCACGTGGTACGAACCGTCGGAGCCGTCCGGCCTGGTCAGTTCGCCGGCGCGGACCCGTAGCACCTGGTCGCTGTCGGGAGCGACCTGGATCCCCAGCCCGTAGGTGACGTGTCCCTCGAAGTCGCCGGCCGAGCCATAACTCTTCAGGTTCGTGAACCCGATGGTCGGCTCCGGTGCCGTCTCGATCATCGACGCACCGGCGTCGTCGTGTGCCTGGGCGTTGACGAACCCCACGCGGAGGAACGCGTTGCCATGCAGCGCGATCGGAGTGCCGGTGCCTTCCCCGAGCACCGACCGCACGTACTGCAGGTTGTACTCCGGGAACCCTTCCCGGAAGTAGAAGGAGATCCTCTGGTACGGCGTGCTGCCCTCCGGGTGGTCGCCGACATCGATGGCCACGAGGTGAGGCACCGGCATCTCGGCCGGGTGCGAGATCGTGACCTGGTCCGAGGGCACGGCCCAGTCGTAGCTCACGCGGTGTGCGACCTGGGCGGCCGTCGGCTCGTCCGCCGGCGGTGCGGCCGGCATGTCGGCCGGTTCGGCATCACTGTTGGGCACCGCCGTCGACGATGCCGGACCGGCCGCGGCGTCCTCCGTTGCCGACGCCTCGGCGCCGGGCGGGTCGGATCGAGCACATCCCCCCAGGGCCACCGCACCTGCGAGAAGTGCAGCGGAACCGAGAGCGAGCATGGGTCTGCGGTGCCGTTTCATCGTGGTTCTCCTCCCCGTGCGTGTCGGTGGACCGACACACCAGGAAGACGCGCCACCCGGCGCACGGTTTACCTGCTCGACCACACTCGGGTGGGTCGTAACCACGCTCGGAACACCCGACGAGGCGCCGGCTCGTCGGCACAGCCAGACCTCCGCTGAGCCCCGACTGAACGGGAGCACCTCATGATCCGGACCCTCGACGACCTCCCCGACGGAGTCATCGGCTTCGAAGCCGACGGCGAGATCCGCGCCGAGGACTATGCGACCGTCCTCATACCGGCCGTGGAACAGACGCGTGCCGACGGAGGGGACATCCGAATCGTCCTCGTGTTCCCGACCTTCGACGGGCTCTCGGCCGGCTCCACCTGGCAAGACCTCCGGATGGGCGTCGAGCACCTCACCCACTGGAAGAAGATCGCGCTCGTCACCGACGTCGAGTGGATGATGCACCTGTCCCGCCTCTTCGGCTGGATGACCCCCGGCGAGTTCAAGCACTTCCCGCTCAACGAGCGCGACGCCGCCGTCGCCTGGGCCGCAGCCGACTGAAACCGCTGCCCGGCGCAGGCTCTGTCGGCCGCACCGTCACGCCCGGGCGGTACGGGGCGCGGTGCCAGGGCTGTCTCACGATACGAGACGCCGGTTACGGCCGTCGGGATGGTGGCATCAAGATCGTGTCCCATTCTTCGACGGTGGCGGACGAGGAGATCGGGTGGCGACGACGGGCCGCGTGCTGCTGGTCGGCAAGCGCGAACGGGTGCTCGACCGGCTCGCCGAGGCGCTGCGCGCCGAGGGCCTCCTGGTCAGTGAGGAGACCGACTTCGACCGGGTCCGAACCATCGACGGCAGCTCGATCGACGTCCTCGCTCTGGGCCGTGCGGTCACCGGTGCGCGCCGGGAGGGGCTGGTCGCCGCACTCCGGGCCCGGAACCCGGGCCTTCGCGTCGTCGACGGGCTCGCGCCCATCACACCGCTGCTGGTGGCACAGGTGAAGGAGGCGTTGACCACACCCGGCATCGACTCCAGGATCGTCGCGGCGGCCGGCGTGGAGATCGCCGACCGGTCGGTGGCGATCTCGCTGCGTCGCCCGGCCGATGTCACGGTTGTCTACCACCGCCTCGACGCCCTCTACCGCGCTCACGAGCAGCAGCTTCACAGCGGGCCGCTCGGTCGTGGAAACCACTGGTTCCCGGTCAAGGGCACCGTGACCCGCGGCGAGCGCTTCCTCGTCGTGCGCGCCGACGGTCAGACCACCGTTCATCAGCTCGTGTAGCGGCGAGTGGCCGACGTCACGCCGCCATGGCCGCCACGGCTCACTACCGTGTGCAGCATGAGCGCTGATGGGGCCAGCACCGAGTCCGGCCTTCCCTTCGAGCCGGTTTACGGGCCGGAGGCGCTGTCGGCATGGGATCCCGAGAAGATGCTGGGCCGGCCCGGCGAGTTCCCTTTCACCCGCGGCGTCTACCCGACCATGTACACCGGCCGGCCCTGGACCATGCGGCAGTACGCGGGCTTCGGCGCCGCGACCGAGTCGAACCGCCGCTACCACCAGCTCGTCGCGGCCGGCACCGGCGGACTCTCCGTCGCCTTCGACCTGCCCACGCAGATGGGCTATGACTCCGACGCACCCGTGGCCCATGGCGAGGTCGGCAAGGTCGGCGTGGCGATCGACTCGCTGGACGACATGCGCACGTTGTTCGACGGTATCCCGCTCGACCGGGTGTCGACGTCGATGACGATCAACGCTCCGGCCGCGCTGCTGCTCCTGCTCTACCAGCTCGTCGGCGAGGAACAGGGCGTGGCGACGGCGAAGCTGACCGGCACGACCCAGAACGACGTGCTCAAGGAGTACATCGCACGCGGCACCTACATCTATCCGCCGGTGGAGTCCCTGCGTCTGATCAGCGACGTCTTCGCGTACTGCCGGCGCGAGATGCCGCGGTGGAACACGATCTCGATCTCGGGCTACCACATGGCCGAGGCAGGAGCGACGCCGGTGCAGGAGGTGGCGTTCACTCTGGCGAATGCCCGCGAGTACGTACGGGCCGCGTTGTCGGCCGGGCTCGCCGTCGACGAGTTCGCACCTCGACTGTCGTTCTTCTTCGTCTCCCGGACGACGCTTCTGGAGGAGGTGGCGAAGTTCCGGGCCGCCCGTCGGATCTGGTCGCGGGTCATGCGCGACGAGTTCGGGGCTAGGGATCCCCGCTCGCAGATGCTGCGGCTCCACACCCAGACCGCAGGGGTCCAGCTGACCGCGCAGCAGCCCGAGATCAACCTCGTCCGGGTCGCGGTCCAGGGGCTGGCCGCGGTGCTCGGCGGCACCCAGTCGTTGCACACGAACTCCTTCGACGAGGCGATCGCACTCCCGACCGAGAAGGCGGCTCGGCTGGCCGTACGGACCCAGCAGGTGCTGGCGTACGAGACCGACGTGACGCGCACCGTCGATCCGTTCGCCGGCTCCTTCGTGGTGGAGTCGTTGACCGACGACCTGGAGGACGCGGCGCTGGACCTGATGGGCCGGGTCGAGGACCTCGGCGGCGCCGTCCACGCGATCGAGCGCGGATTCCAGAAGAGCGAGATCGAGCGGTCCGCGTACTCGATCGCCAAGGAGATCGAATCCGGTGACCGCACGGTGGTCGGCGTGAACCGGTTCGCGACCGACGACGATGAGCTCTACGAGCCGCTCCGCGTCGATCCGGCCATCGAGGAGAACCAGGCGCAGCGGCTGGCCTCGTTACGGGCGGACCGGTCCGCGGACGCCGTCGCCAGGGCGCTGGAGGCCATGCGCGCGGCCGCATCCGGGCCCGACAACGTCCTGTATCCGATGAAGGAGGCGCTCGCCGCGCGGGCAACGGTCGGCGAGGTCTGCGATGCGCTACGCGAGGTCTGGGGCGTCTACGAGCCGCCCGCATCGTTCTGATCGCACGGCGCAGGGGCCATTTTGTCCTGGTATACGCGCTCGAAGGTCGACACTCGTCGGCGACTAGGTCACAGGTCGGCATCAGGGGCGCGGAGCGCCGGGGATGGCCGACCGCGGCCTATAGTCTTGCGGCCCGAGAATCTGTTCCACCGGCGGGGCATGGAGGGCACGTGAACAAGAAACTTCGACTTGCCGCAGTGGTCGGCGCCGTGGCGCTGGTCGCCGCGGCATGTGGCGAAGAACCCGAGGACGAAGAGGACACCACGGCCGGCGAGACGACCGCAGCCGCGCCCGACTTCCTGGGCTGCATGGTCACCGACGCCGGCGGCGTCGACGACCGGTCGTTCAACGCGTCTGCATGGCAGGGCCTGCAGACCGCCGAGTCGGACCTGGGGATCGAGGTCAAGTTCGTCGAGTCGAACGCCGAGACGGACTACGCACCGAACGTCAACCAGATGGTCAGCGACGACTGCGGGATCATCGTCACGGTCGGATTCCTGCTCGGCGACGCCACCGCCGAAGCGGCAGCGGCCAACGTCGAGGAGCAGTTCGCGATCGTCGACTTCTCCTACGAGCAGCCGATCGAGAACGTCAAGCCGCTGATCTTCGACACCGCTCAGGCCGCGTTCCTCGCGGGCTACCTGGCGGCGGGCGTGACGGAGACCGGCACTGTCGCCACGTTCGGCGGCATCAACATCCCGACGGTGTCGATCTTCATGGACGGCTTCTCCGACGGCATCGACCTCTACAACGAGGCGAAGGGCACCGACGTCCAGCTGCTCGGCTGGGACAAGGAGGCCCAGGACGGCTCGTTCACCGGTGACTTCCAGAACCAGGCCAACGGCCAGAACCTCACCAACACCTTCATCCAGCAGGGCGCCGACATCATCCTGCCGGTCGCGGGACCGGTCGGCCTGGGTGCCGCAGCTGCTGCGGAGGAGGCCGGCAACGTCAAGGTGATCTGGGTCGACTCCGACGGCTTCGAGTCCGCGTCGCAGTACGCGCCGCTGTTCCTCACCAGCGTGGTGAAGCGGATCGACAACGCCGTGCTCGACGCCACCACGCAGGCGGTGGAGGGCTCGTTCAGCGCCGATCCCTACGTAGGGACGCTCGAGAACGATGGTGTGGGCATCGCGCCGTACCACGACTTCGAGGACGAGGTGCCCGACGAGTTGAAGCAGGAGATCGACGACCTGCGCCAGCAGATCATCGACGGCTCGCTCACGGTCGAGTCTCCCTCGTCACCTCAGGTCTGATCTCTCCGACCTGGCGAACCGATCACCGGCGGGGGTCCGGAGCAGGTACCGTCCGGACGTACGGGCCTGCTCCGGGCCCCCGTGACGTCGCGGCCCACGGCGGGGTCGCGTCGGAGGGAGGCGACCCGCGCTGAAGCTCGAGTTGCGTGGCATCACCAAGCGCTTCGGTGCGCTCGTGGCCAACGACCGCATCGACCTCACGGTCGAACCAGGGGAGATTCACGGCCTGCTCGGCGAGAACGGCGCGGGCAAGAGCACGCTGATGAACGTCCTCTACGGGCTGCTCCAGCCCGACGAGGGCCAGATCCTCGTCGACGGCGAGCCGTTGCGCATCGACGGACCGGGCGACGCCGTCGCCGCCGGCATCGGCATGGTTCACCAGCACTTCATGCTCGTACCGGTCTTCACCGTCGCCGACAACGTCATGCTGGGGTTCGAGCACACCCGTGGCGCCGGGTTCCTGGACCATGCGTCGGCCCGCCAACAGGTTCAGGAGCTGTCTGCGCGCTTCGGCTTCGACGTCGACCCGGACGCGCAGGTCGAGGACATCCCGGTCGGTGTCCAGCAGCGGGTGGAGATCATCAAGGCGCTTGCCCGTGACGCCAAGGTCGTGATCCTCGACGAGCCGACCGCCGTGCTCACGCCGCAGGAGACCGACGAGCTGATCGGGATCATGCGCGAGCTCAAGGCCTCCGGCACCTCCATCGTCTTCATCACCCACAAGCTGCGGGAGGTCCGGGCGGTCGCCGACCGCATCACCGTCATCCGCCGGGGGGCCGTCGTCGAGACGGTCCCCCCCGAGACCAGCGAGACGGAACTGGCCTCGCTGATGGTCGGGCGCACGGTAGCGCTCACCGTCGACAAGGAGCCGTTCGCGCCTGGTGAGCCCGAGCTCGTCGTGAAGGACCTCCGCGTGATCGACGACGTGGGCCACGTGAAGGTCGACGGCGTGTCGTTCGACGTGCGCCACGGCGAGATCGTCGCGCTGGCCGGGGTGCAGGGCAACGGGCAGACCGAACTGGTCGAGGCACTGCTCGGCCTGCAGGACGACGTGTCCGGCTCGGTTCTGCTCGGCGGCGAGGAGTTGGTCGGTGAGTCGGCGAAGGAGATCCTCGACCGCGGGGTCGGCTACGTGCCGGAGGACCGTTCCCATGACGGGCTCGTCGGCTCGTTCAGTGTCGCGGAGAACCTCGCGCTCGACCGGCACGACCGGCCGCCGTTCGCCAAGGGCATCTCGATGTCGCCGGCCACCGTGCGCAGCAACGCGGTCGGCCTGGTCGAGGAGTTCGACGTTCGTACCCAGGGCGTCGAGGCCCCGGCATCCTCGTTGTCCGGCGGCAACCAGCAGAAGCTCGTCATGGCCCGCGAGCTCTCGAGGCCGTTGAAGCTGTTCGTGGCCTCGCAGCCGACCCGCGGCGTCGACGTCGGCTCGGTGGAGTTCCTGCACGACCGGATCGTGGCCGAGCGTGACCGCGGAACCCCTGTCCTCATCGTCTCCACCGAACTCGACGAGGTGCTCGGGGTGGCCGACCGGATCGCGGTGATGTACCGCGGCCGCATCGTCGGGATCGTCGGGCCGGAGACGAACCGCGACGTGCTCGGCCTGATGATGGCCGGCGTGCCTCTGGACGAAGCCCGGCAGGCCGCTGCCGAGTCCGGTCCCACGGCCCTCACCGCCCAGGACGAGGCACCCGACACGGCGCCGCTGCAACGTGCGCACAGCGAGGAAGCCGACCCGATCCCGGGAGGTGGCGCATGACCGGCACCGCGACGACCGAGGCACCGCCTCCGCCCGCACCGGAAGAGCAGCAGTGGGCGCCGACCGGACGGGGCCGGCAGTTGCGCGACACCGTCGTGCTCACCCTGCTGTCGGTGCTGCTCGCACTGGCGGTCAGCGCCGTCCTGATCATCATCGCCGACCCGGATGTCCAGGACGCCGCGGGATACCTCTTCTCCTCCCCCGGCGACACGCTGCGGGCCTCCTGGGACGCCGTCTCCAACGCGTACGTGGCCCTGTTCCAGGGTGCCGTCATCGATCCGACGGCCGTCTCGCTCACCTCGGCGTTGCGCCCGTTCACCGAGTCGCTCGTCTTCGCCGTCCCGCTCATAGCGGCCGGCCTCTCGGTGGGCCTGGCGTTCCGAGCCGGCCTGTTCAACATCGGCGCCGAGGGCCAGATCATCCTGGGTGCGATCGGAGCGGCCTGGATCGGCTTCGCCCTCGACCTGCCACCGGTCGTGCACGTGATCGCGGCTCTGCTGGGCGGAATCGTGGGCGGCGCCATCTGGGGTGGCATCCCGGGCTTCCTCAAGGCACGCACGGGTGCCCACGAGGTCATCACCACGATCATGCTCAACTACATCGCGCGGTTTCTGCTGCTCTACCTGCTGTCGACGACCGCCTTTCAGCGGCCGGGCCGCAACGACCCGATCAGTCCTCAGGTCGACACGGATGCGCAGGTGCCACTGCTGCTCGGTGACTGGTCCCGGCTGCATGCGGGGCTGCTCGTCGTGCTCGCGACAGCCGTCGGCGTGTGGTGGCTGCTCACCCGCAGCACCGTGGGCTTCAAGTTCCGTGCCGTCGGTGCCAACCCGTGGGCAGCGCGAACGGCCGGCATCCACACCGGCATGACCATCTTCCTCGCCATGGCGGTCGCGGGCGGCCTGGCCGGGCTCGCGGGTGCCTTCCAGATCGTCAGCACGGAACGCTCGCTGACCCCGGGGATCTCCGCCGGCATCGGATTCGACGCGATCACGGTGGCGCTCCTCGGCCGCGGCAACCCGCTGGGCATCGTGCTGGCCGGCACACTGTTCGGCGCGCTGCGCGCCGGCGGCGTCACCATGCAGGCGAGGACGGGCACGCCCATCGACATCGTGCTGGTGGTGCAGTCGCTCATCGTGCTCTTCATTGCGGCACCCCCGTTGGTGCGTGCGGTCTTCCGGATCAAGACACCCAGCGCCGCCGGCACGCTCCAGGTCTCGAAGGGGTGGAACGCATGAGCACCGCGACGACACCCCTCGTGCCCTCGGCGGCCCCGGAGGCGCGCGTGGTCACCGAGCGTCCGCCCACGTGGCGCGTCCCGATCACGCTGGCCGTCTTCGGGATCGTCGCGCTGGTGGCCTTCGGCCTCGGCTCCGACTCGGGTGAGACGAGCACGTTCGGCATCACATTGGGCTCGGAGGCCTTCGAGATCGCACCGCTCGAACTGCCGACCCGCACCAGCGCGATCGTGCTGTCGGTGGCGTGCCTCGCTCTGGCCGGTTTCGCAGCGCTTCGGGTTTCGCGCCAGCAGCAGATCCCGCTGTGGGTGACCATCGGCTTCGCGGCGCTCTGGCTGCTGGCGTTCATGATCTGGGCCATCGCCGGCAACACCGTCTCCCTGACCGGGCTGCTGCGCGGCACCGTGCTGCTGGCCGTACCGCTGGTGTTCGGCGCGCTGTCCGGTGTCCTGTGCGAGCGGGCCGGGGTCATCAACATCGCGATCGAGGGTCAGTTGCTCGCCGGTGCCTTCCTGTCGGCGGTCGTGGCAAGTCTCACCGACAACCTCTGGGTCGGACTGGTGGCTGCGCCCATTGCCGGGCTCCTGGTCGGGATCATGCTGGCGCTGTTCACCATCCGCTACATCGTCGACCAGATCATCGTCGGTGTCGTGCTCAACGTGCTGGTCATCGGGTTGACCGGCTTCCTCTACAGCCGGGTTCTCGCAGCCGAGCAGGACGTCTGGAACCAGCCGGGCACGTTCAGCCGGGTCAAGATTCCGATCCTGGGCGACATCCCCGTGCTCGGTCCGGTGCTCTTCGATCAGTCGATCATCGTCTACCTCATGTACGTGGCGGTTGCGGTCGTCCACGTTGCGCTCTTCTACACCCGCTGGGGCCTGCGGGTCCGGGCCGTGGGCGAGCACCCGACGGCGGCCGACACGGTCGGCATCCAGGTCAACCGCACCAGAGTCAAGAACGTCCTGATGGGCGGTGCCATGGCCGGCCTCGGCGGCGCCTTCTTCACCATCGGCTCGGTCGGTGCGTTCGGCCGCGAGATGACGGCCGGCCAGGGCTTCATCGCCCTGGCGGCAATGATCTTCGGGCGCTGGTCACCGATCGGTGCGCTGTTCGCGGCGCTGCTGTTCGGGTTCGCCAACAACCTGCAGAGCATTCTCGGCATCATCGGAACGCCGATCCCGAGCCAGTTCATGCTGATGGCCCCGTACCTGGCGACGATCTTCGCGGTCGCCGGCCTGGTCGGCCGGGTGCGCGCGCCCGCAGCCGACGGCCAGCCCTACATCAAGGGCTGACCTGCCATGGGTGATCGGGGCCCAGCCGTCGATTGGGAGGTGCTTCGCTCTCGCGCTCACGAGGTGATGCTTCGCGCGTACGCGCCGTACTCGGGATTCCCGGTCGGCGCCGCCGCTCTCGTCGACGACGGGCGGATCGTGGTCGGCTGCAACGTCGAGAACGCGTCGTACGGGGTCACCCTGTGCGCCGAGTGCGGGCTCGTGTCGTCGCTGCACGCCACCGGCGGGGGGCGGCTGGTGGCCGTCACCTGCGTGGGCGGGAGAGATCAGCGGCTGATGCCGTGCGGGCGGTGCCGACAGCTGCTCTCGGAGAACGGGGGTGCAGGTCTTCTGGTCGACACGCCGCACGGCGTGCTGAGCATGGATGACGTCCTGCCACACGCCTTCGGCCCGGAGGACCTACAGGAATGACTCCGGCCGACCAGGATCCGGCGGACGCGCGAGGTCCACTGCCCCTGGCCACTGGTTACGTCGCATTGGCCATGATCGTTCTCGGCGGGCTGGCCGTTGCCGCCGGAACCATCGGCGTCTCGGACTCCTCGACCGGCCGGGCACTCGCCGCCATGGCGGTGATGGCCACAGGTGCGGCCTTCGTCCTGGTCGGATGGCGGCTGCGCCGGCACGAGCGCTGGGCCTACGTCGCGGCGATCGTGCTGCTCTCGGCCCTGGGCGGGGTGTGGCTCTTTCGTGCGCTCGTGGACCGCGAGGCCTGGTTCGTCGGGCAGATCTTCGGGCCGGCGATCGGCATCTGGGCACTGCTGCGGCCGGAGTCCCGCGAGCACTTCGCCCGGTGAGCGCGTTCGCTGGCAGCGAGCGCCACTTTCGGCCTCCCCGGCCGGATGCCATCGTGACGGGAGCGGACGCGCATGGAGGCAACGGATGGGTGACGACGTTCCCACGGTGTACGCGTGGGCGGGTGGGCGCGCCGCGTTCGACCGGCTGACGGAGGAGTTCTACCGCCGCGTGCGCGACGACGACGTCCTGGCGGCCCTGTTCGCGGACATGCCCGCAGAGCATCCACAGCACGTCGCGACCTGGCTCGCCGAGGTGTTCGGCGGGCCGGCCGACTACACGGCGCACCACGGTGGGTACCCGCACATGCTGGCCAAGCATCTCGGTCTGGCCATCACCGAACGCCAACGCGTGCGGTGGGTGCACCTGATCTGCGAGGCTGCCGACGCGGCCGGCCTACCCGACGATCCCGAGTTCCGGTCGGCCTTCGTCGCGTACGTGGAGTGGGGAACGCGCCTGGCGATGTCGAACTCGCAGCCAGGTGCCAGCCCGCCACCAGCCGCTCCGGTGCCTCGTTGGGGCTGGGGTGAGGCGCCTCCGTACATCGGGTAGCTCCGCGGCCGCGACGTCAGGGTCGGGCTGACTGGTTGGCTGTGGCCGGGTAGGTCGGGAAGGATCGGGGCGTGGCCGAGGGATTCGACGCCGTGGACGTGATCTGTACCAAGCGCGACGGAGCTGAGCTGTCCGACGAGCAGATCGACTGGGTGGTCGACGCCTACACCCGTGGTGCGGTCGCCGACGAGCAGATGTCGGCGCTGGCGATGGCCATCCTGCTGCGGGGGATGTCCCGCCGTGAGGTCGGTCGCTGGACCGCCGCGATGGTCGCAAGCGGGTCACGTATGGACTGGTCGGCGGTCGAGCGACCGACCACCGACAAGCACTCGACCGGCGGTGTGGGCGACAAGATCACCTTGCCGCTGGCACCCACCGTGGCAGCCTGCGGGGCCGCAGTGCCGCAGCTGTCCGGACGGGGTCTCGGGCACACCGGGGGCACGCTGGACAAGCTGGAGTCGATCGCAGGCTGGCGAGCCTCGCTGTCGGGTGAGGAGATGCTGAGCCAGCTCCGCACCGTCGGCGCCGTCGTCTGCGCGGCCGGTGCCGACCTGGCCCCGGCGGACAAGAAGCTCTACGCGCTGCGCGACGTCACCGGAACGGTCGAGGCGATCCCGCTGATCGCGTCGTCGATCATGAGCAAGAAGATCGCCGAGGGCACCGGTGCGCTGGTCCTCGACGTGAAGGTGGGTTCCGGCGCGTTCATGAAGGATGTCGACTCGGCCCGTGAACTGGCGCGGACGATGGTCGACCTCGGTACCGACGCGGGGGTCCGCACCGTCGCGCTGCTGACCGGGATGGACACCCCTCTCGGGCTCACGGCCGGCAACGCCCTGGAAGTCCGCGAGTCGGTGGAGGTCCTGGCCGGCGGCGGACCGCAGGACGTCGTCGAGCTCACGGTGGCGCTGGCGCGCGAGATGCTGACCGCCGCCGGGTTGGACGGCGTCAAGGACCCGGCGGACGCCCTGACCGACGGATCCGCGATGGACGTGTGGCGGGCGATGATCGTGGCTCAGGGTGGCGACCTCGACTCGCCCCTACCGGTCGCGGCGGAGACCCACGTCGTGCTCGCCCCGGCCGACGGCGTCGTGACCCGGCTGGACGCGTATGCCGTGGGCGTCGCCGCGTGGCGGCTGGGCGCCGGCCGAGCCCGCAAGGAGGATCCGGTGCAGGCCGGCGCGGGCGTCGAGATGCATGCCAAGCCGGGGGCTTTCGTGCGGGCCGGTGAACCGTTGCTGACCCTGCACACCGACGAGCCGGATCGGTTCGAGCGTGCTCTGCAGGCCCTCGAGGACGCCTACGACATCGCACCCACCGGCTCGCGCCCCGACCTCCTTCCGCTGGTCATCGAGCGGGTCGACTGATCAGGGTTGTCGTCAGTCGCCACGGGCGGCCCGCGCCCGCCGCTTGCCCTCGTGCATCGCCTGTACCCGGGCGACGGGGATCGCGCGGCCTTCCTCGATCAACTCCGGGCTCAGCCGCTGCGGCTCGGGCATCCGGTCGGCCCAGGGGTCGTCCCCACCGATCAACGTGGGCACGGTGTGCACGGTGAAATCGCCTGGCGAAACGCGATCGAGCTCGTCCCAGGCCACCGGGAACGACACCGGAGTACCGGGCCGGACGCGCGGGCTGTAAGCGGCGATCACCGTTGCCCCGCCGGAGCGGGTCGAGTCGAGGAACACCTTGCCTCCGCGCTCGTCGCGGATGTACGCGGTCGTGGCGAGGACGGGATCGAGGCGCTCGGCGCGGGCCGCGATTGCGCGGGTGGCCGCAGCCACATCCTCCATCGGGTGTGCTGCAAGCGGGACGAACACATGCACGCCCTTCGCGCCGCTGGTCTTCACTGCACCTGACAAGCCGGCGTCGGCCAGGGCATGGCGGACCAGATGGGCCGCGCGCACCACCAGGTCGAATGCGTCCGTGGACGGCGGGTCCAGGTCCATGACCAGGTGGGTCTGATGGTCACGGCGATCCATGCGAACCAGGGTCGGGTGGTACTCCACCGCACGCTGATTGGCGAACCACAGCAACGTGCGACGGTCGTTGCAGAGCGCGTAGGACACCTCCCGCTTCGAGGCCTCCGCCCACAGCGGCACGGTCCGCACCCACGACGGCGTGTACTTCGGAACGTTCTTCTGCATGAACGGCGCCTGACCGCGGAGCACGCGGATCACCGACAGCGGTCGGTCGCGCAGTTCGGCGATGATGCGGTCCCCGACAGCGTGGAGGTAGTCGACCAGAACCCGCTTGGTTGCGCCCGCCTGGTCGAACAGCGGCTGGTCGAGGTTGGTCAGCGACACACCGTCCCGTACCTCGTCGCGGCTCATCCGATCACACGAGCCGCTCGACGACGTAGTCGATGCAGGCGGTCAGGGCTTCCACGTCGTCCGGGTCGACCGCAGGGAACATGCCGACCCGGAGTTGGTTCCGCCCGAGGCTGCGGTAGGGGTTGACGTCGACGATGCCGTTGTCGCGCAGCGCGGCGATCACCGCACCCGACTCGATGGAAGCGTCGATGTCGACGGTCCCGACCACCAGCGAACGGGCCGCCGGATCGGCGACGAACGGTGTCGCGTAGCCGCTCTTCTCGGCCCAGGTGTAGAGCCTGCTCGACGAGTCCGCCGTGCGCCCGACGGCGAAGTCGAGGCCGCCGCCGGCCCGCAGCCAGTCGACCTGCTCGGCGAGCAGGAACAGCGTCGCCACGGCGGGCGTGTTGTACGTCTGGTCCTTGCGGGAGTTGGCCACGGCGATCGCCAGGTCGAGCGATGCGGGCACGTACCGGTCGCCGGCCGCGATCTCCTCGATCCGAGTCAGCGCGCGTGGGGACATCACCGCGATCCACAGCCCGCCGTCGGATGCGAAACACTTCTGCGGCGCGAAGTAGTAGACGTCGGCCTGTGCCGCGTCGAGTGGCAGTCCTCCGGCACCACTCGTGGCGTCGACCACGACGAGCGCATCGTCGTCTGCGCCGGCGACACGTCGGACCGGAGCCATCGCGCCGGTCGAGGTCTCGTTGTGCGGCCACGCGTAGACGTCGACGCCGGGTTCGCCGTACGGATGGGCGAGCGTGCCGGGATCGGCGCTCACCACGGTCGGTTCGTCGAGCCAGGGCGCGCCGCGAGTCACGGCGGCGAACTTCGCGGAGAACTCCCCGAAGCTCAGGTGCTGGACCCGGCGGCGGACCAGCCCGAAGGCCGCGGCGTCCCAGAACACGGTCGAGCCGCCGTTGCCGAGCACGACCTCGTAGCCGTCCGGCACAGCGAAGAGCTCGGCCACGCCTTCCCGGACCCGCCGCACCAGCCGCTTGACCGGCGCCTGCCGGTGAGAGGTGCCGAGGTAGCTGGGACCGGCGGAGGCCAGTGCGGCTACCGCCTCGGGGGGGACCTTGCTCGGCCCGGAGCCGAACCGGCCGTCGCGGGGCCGCAGCTCATGGGGGAGCGTGATGCGTGCAGCGTCGGGCATGATCTCAGCTACCCGCCGCCCAGGCCGGGTTCCAGCCGGCGACGTCGCGCGGGTCGCGGGAGACCGGGCCCGCATACTTCGCGGACGGGCGGACCAGCCGGCCGGTGCGCTTCTCCTCGAGGATGTGCGCGCTCCAGCCGGCCGTGCGAGCACAGGTGAACATCGAGGTGAACATGTGCGCCGGCACCTCGGCGAAGTCGAGCACGATGGCCGCCCAGAACTCGACGTTCGTGGCGAGTACGCGGTCCGGCCGTCGTTCGGTGAGCTGGGCCAGCGCGGCCTTCTCGAACGCCTCGGCAACCTCGTACCGCGGGGCACCGAGATCGCGTGCCACCCGGCGCAGCGTGCGGGCGCGAGGGTCCTCGGCGCGGTAGACGCGGTGGCCGAAGCCCATCAACCGCTCCTTGCGGTCGAGGACGCCCGCGACATACCCGTCGGCGTCGTCCGTGCGCTCGATCTGCTCGATCATGGCCAGCACGCGCGACGGCGCCCCTCCGTGCAGCGGCCCGCTCATGGCGCCGACCGCGGCCGACAGGGCCGCCGCCACGTCGGCGCCGGTGGAGGCGACCACACGGGCGGTGAAAGTCGAGGCGTTCATGCCGTGCTCCGCAGCGGAGGTGAAGTAGGCATCGACCGCCTTCACATGGGCCGGGTCGGGCTCTCCCCGCCAGCGGATCATGAACCGCTCGACGATCGTGCGCGCCTTGTCGATATCGCGCTGCGGGATCATGGGCAGCCCGATGCCGCGCGCCGACTGCGCCACGAACGACAGCGCCATGACCGCCGCCCGGGCGAGGTCCTCCCGGGCCTGATCGTCGGAGATGTCCAGCAACTGACGGAACCCCCAGGCGGGCGCGAGCATCGCCAACGCACTCTGGACGTCGACCCGGACGTCGCCGGAGTGGACCGGGATAGGAAACGGCTCGGCGGGCGGGAGACCGGGCTCGAAGGTGCCGTCGACGAGCAGCCCCCAGACGTTCTCGAACGGGACGCGTCCCACCAGGTCATCGATGTCGACGCCGCGGTACCGCAGGGCGCCGCCGGCCCGATCGGGCTCACCGATCTCTGTCTGGAACGCGACCACCCCCTCGAGGCCGTGCAGGACGTCGGACATACACACTCCCTACAGTCGGCTCGTGGCCTGGTCCGTCCACGGCAGGATGGTCGAGGCGGAGAGTCCATTCTGCCGTGTCGATGGAGGTATCGGACAAGTGACCGCACTGCCGGTGTTCGATTCCGCACAATGCACGACCTGCGGGTGGACGGGGCTGACGGCGTGACCGACGGGCTGGCATCGATGCGGATGCACTACCCGGCGGGGCGGCTGCTCGAGGCAGAGGCGGCGGTCGAACCGGTCGCACAGTTCCGCGCCTGGCTAGCCGAAGCCGTCGCAGCCGCTCTGCCGGAGCCGAACGCCATGGTGCTCGCGACGGCGGCACCGGACGGCCGGCCGAGTGCACGGCACGTCCTGCTCAAGGACGTCGGCGACGACGGCTTCGTCTTCTTCACCAACCACGCTTCCCGCAAGGCCGTCGAGATGGCGGCCAACCCGTCGGTGGCCCTCTGCTTCCCCTGGTTCGCGATGGCTCGACAGGTCGTGGTCAACGGCACCGCCGAGCAGATCCCACGCTCGGCCGTGGAGGAGTACTGGGCGGGCCGGCCCAGGGACTCGCAGGTGGGGGCGTGGGCGAGCCGGCAGTCGGCGGTGATCGGGTCGCGCGGCGACCTGGAGGCGGCGGCGAGGGCGGCGGCACAGCGTTTCCCCGGGCCGGTCCCGCTGCCCGAGTTCTGGGGCGGCTACCGGGTCGAGCCCGAGGAGGTCGAGTTCTGGCAGGGCGCGCCCGGGCGACTGCACGACCGGCTGCGGTACACGCGTACGGACGACGGGTGGCGGCTCGAGCGTCTCGCCCCGTGAACGGCGGACGGACGCGAGCGACCCGCAGGCCGCTCCGCGTTCGTCACTGACGCTGACGGACGCGGCCCGGGGGGACGACTCCCGGGAGCCCACGGGTCGGGCGGCTTGGTTGGGATTGCCCTAACGGGCAGCCACCTCACGAGTCCCAGAGCTATGCATTCTGCGGACCACCTCCCTTCCCGTGTACCCCGAACCGTAAGGTGCGGCGACCGGGCCTGGCAACGTGTTTCGCCGTGAGCCGTACTCTCGTCCGACGTGGGTCGGGGGCGGCGGATCATGAGTGCCGTCGTCGCCGACATCCGGCCCCTGCGGGAGTCCGCCCATTTCCGCCGGCTGTGGGTGGGGATCACCGTCGGCCAGCTCGGCCAGCAGATGACGAACGTCGCGGTGGCCTACCAGGTGTGGAGCCTGAGCCGGTCGTCGTTCGCGGTCGGCCTGCTCGGCGCGGCGGCGGTCGTACCGATGATCGTCTTCGGGCTGTACGGAGGCACCCTGGTCGACAGCTTCGACCGTCGGCGAGTGGCGATCGTCGCCTCGACCGGGCTCTGGCTGCTCTCGATCGTGCTCGTGGTCCAGGCCGCTCTGGACCTCGGTCAGCTGTGGCTGCTCTACGTTGTCGTGGCCGGCCAGGCGGCGTGCTTCGCGGTGAACAACCCGGCCCGGCAGGCGATCGTTCCCCGGCTGATCCGCTCCGAGCTCCTGCCGTCCGCGAACGCGCTGTCGACCTTGAGCTTCAGCCTCGGGTTCACGGTCGGCCCGCTGGCCGGCGGGTTCCTGCTGGCGGTCAGCGGCGAGTTCACCCTGCCTTACGCGGTCGACGCGGTGACATACCTGGCCGCGCTCTACGCACTGTGGCGGCTGCCCCCGGTGCCCCCTCAGGGTCCGCCGCGCGCAGCGGGGTTCCGGTCGATGCTCGAGGGCTTCCGGTTCGTGCGCTCGCGGACGAACGTGCTCATGTCCTTCCTGGTCGACCTGTGTGCCATGGTGCTGGCGCAGCCGCGGGCGCTGTTCCCCGAGCTGGCCGACATCGTGTACGGAGGCGGGTCGCGGACCCTCGGGTTGCTGCAGGCTGCGCCTGCGGTGGGTGCGCTCGCTGCCGCCCTGTCGAGCGGATGGCTGTACCGGATCCGGCGGCAGGGGCTGGCGATCCTGGTCTGCGTCATCGGGTACGGGGCCAGCGTTGCGACGTTCGGGCTCGTCGGCTCGCTGTGGATCGGTGTGCTGTTCCTGGCGCTGTCCGGAGCCTTCGACATGGTCAGCGCCGCGTTCCGGTCCACGATCCTGCAGGTCGCGGCACCGGACGAGATGCGGGGCAGGCTGCAGGGCGTCTTCGTCGTGGTGGTCGCCGGCGGACCACGCCTGGGTGATCTCGCGGCCGGGTCGCTCGGTGCGATCATCGGGCCGACCCTGGCCGTCGTGGTCGGTGGGTGCGCATGCATGGTGGCGACGACGCTGCTCGCCGTCCGCTTCCGTGGCTTCGCCCGCTACGACGCGCACGCGCCGCAGTGATCAGGAGACGGCGATCCAGGTGGCGTGAGCGCGGCCGAGCTCGCGGCCGTCGGCGCCGTAGGCCGTCGTGGTCGTCCAGGTCTTGCGGCCCTCGCCGCCGAGGAGCATGCCCATGACGACGCACTCCTCGCCGGCTTCCGGGAGAGCCGTCACCTGGGCGGTCAGCCGGCCCAGGACCATCGGCCGACCTTCGATCTCGGCCGACCAGCCGCCCGGGCAGTCCAGCGCCGCCCACACCACCTCCGGGCGCCCGGCCAGGTCGTCGTCCACGGTCCAGACGCACGCCGTCCGACCGTCGCCGAGGCGCCCGGGGAACAGCCGCAGCCCGTCGCCCGGATCACGAGCGGGCCCGCAGACGAAGCACTCCGGGAACGGGTGCACGGACAGGCCGGCGTAGGCGGCGGACGCGGACCGGGCGGTCCGGCGGTCGACCGGCGGAACCGGATCGACCGTCAGCGAGGAGCGCGCGCCCTCGGCCACCACCGTCTCGCCGTGCACGACCCTGACGCCTCCGTCCCCGTCGGCGACGACGGCCAGCGGCGTGTCGAGGGGTGGCGGGTTGCGCAGGGTCACCACGGCGGCGGAACCGCCGGCCGTCGCTCCGGCGCGGGCCGCCACCAGGCCGGCGACGTACCCGCCGTTCCCCGAGTTCGACGGGCCGCGGAAGCGGTGCCCGACTGTCAGCGTCACACAGCCGACGGTAGCCCGGGTACGGTCGTGGCGGCCGGGCTGGGTGGCTCGGTCGGGAGGAGGTCCACGTGGCGGTGCTCTCCGGCGCCCGAATGGTGACCCCTGGTGGCGTCATCGCAGGCTGGCTCGAGGTGTCGGGTGGCCGGATCGCGGCTCTCGGCCCGGGTGATCCGCCCCATCCGGCCGACCGGGACCTGGGCGGGCAGTGGCTCGTCCCCGGATTCGTCGACATCCACGTTCACGGCGGTGCGCGCGCGTCCTACATGTCCGGGGACCCGGACGACGTGGCGTCGGCCGTGGACCTGCACCGCCGCCACGGCACGACCACGACGATGGCGAGCCTGGTGACCGGCGCCGAGGACCTTCTGGTCGCGACGGTGACGTCCCTCGCCGACATGGTCGACGACGGTGTGCTGGCCGGCATCCACCTGGAGGGGCCGTTCCTCGCCGCGGCACGGTGCGGCGCGCACGATCCGGCGCTGCTCCGAGACCCGGAGCCGGCACTGGTCGAGCGCCTGCTCACGGCCGGTCGCGGGACCGTCCGGATGGTCACCCTCGCCGCCGAGCTGCCGCACGCAGCCGATGCCGTCGCGCGGATCACCGCGGCAGGCGCACTCGCGGCCGTCGGCCACACCGACGCCACGTACGACGAGACCCGCGCGGCGATCGACGCGGGCGCGACCGTCGCCACTCACCTGTTCAACGCCATGCGCCCGCTGCACCACCGCGAGCCGGGCCCTGTTCCGGCCCTGCTGGAGGACGGCCGGGTCACGGTCGAGTTGATCTGCGACGGCGTCCACCTGCACCCGGCCGTCGTCCGCACCGCGGTTGCGGCGGCGGGCGCCGACCGGGTCGCCCTCGTCACCGACGCCATGGCGGCAACGGGTGTGGGCGACGGCGACTACCTGCTGGGCGCGTTGGCGGTCCGGGTCGAGAACGGCGTGGCCCGGCTGGTCGAAGGAGGGGCCATCGCCGGCAGCACCTTGACGATGGACCGCGCGTTCCGGTTCGTCGTCGACGCAGGCGTTCCGGTCGAGGACGCCGTGCTCATGTCGTCGACCAACCCGGCGCGGCTACTCGATATGTCGGAACGGGTGGGGTCCGTCGCCGTCGGCCTCGATGCCGATCTGGTGGTCCTCGACGATCGCTTCGCCCGGACGGCTGTCATGGCGCAGGGCAGCTGGTTGGACCCACCGCGATAGCGGGTCAGTCGTCGGCCCACACCCGCAGGACGTGCGACGCGGCCTCCTCGGCCGTCCAGCCGTACGTCTCGGCCTTCCGGCGCAACCGCTTGCGGACCTGCTTGGGCACCGTCACCGTGATGTCGACGGTCTCCTCGGACTTGTCCCTGTCCTTCTTCTTGGCCTTTCGACGCCGCTCACGTGCGGAGGTGCTCGAGACGTCCACGGCGAGTGAGGACAGGTGAGCCGCCGCGGGATGGACGGTGCCGTCGTCGGCCCGGCGCAGTGCCGGGCGAGGTGGTGGCGGGGTGGTCATCGTCGCCGGGCCCCCTTGGTGAGCGGCCCCTCGGAGCCTGCCGAAGCGAGGACATGGTCGAGGTATGTCGAGTAGATCCGAGAGACCTCACGTGCGCCCGGCGAGCGCCACGCCTGGACGGGGACACATCTGCCCTGTGCCGCGGCGATCACGGAGCGCTCGGGTACCACCGGGTCGAGGACGAGATCGCGGTAGGCCGCGAGCAGCTCGTCGACGCGGAACCGGTGCTCGGCAGAGCGTGGCCGGAACCGGTTCACCACGACGCCTGCGGGACGCAGCCGCAGGTTGAAGCCGCGGCGCACGACGTCGACGGCTGCGAGCGCCTGTTGCGCTCCGGTCAGCGCGAACATGGTCGGTTCGGTGACCACAAGCGCGAGGTCGCTGGCCGCCAGGGCGTTCTTGGTCAGTTCTCCGAGGCTCGGCGGGCAGTCGACGAGGACGAGCTCGACCTCGCGCAGGCCCTTCATGGCCGCGCGGAGCCGGTGCTCGCCCGTCTTGCCGTCGCGCGGATGGTTGCGGTGCTCGAGCGCGGGCTCACTGGCGACCACCGAGATGCCCTCGCCCCACGCTGTCGCCGTGACGGCGTCGGCCACGACGCCCGCCCGTCCGTCGGCGAGCACGTCGTTCGCGGTGAACGTGACCTCGCCGGGGTCGAGCACGGTCGTGGCATTGCCCTGCGGGTCGAGGTCGACGACGAGGGTCGGGAGTCCGCGACGCTGGGCGGCCCCGGCCAGCCCGAGCACCACCGAGGTCTTCCCGACCCCGCCCTTGAGGCTCAGCACGCTCACTGCGAGCACAGTCGCAAAGTCTGCCACGGGGCCGCCCGGGATACGCTGGGCGCGGATGACGAGACGACGGGGAGGTACCCGGTGAGCGACCTCATCGACACCACCGAGATGTACCTCAAGGTCATCTTCGAGCTCGAGGAAGAGGGAATCGTCCCGCTGCGTGCCCGGATCGCCGAGCGCCTGCACCAGTCCGGCCCCACGGTCAGCCAGACCGTGGCCCGAATGGAACGCGATGGCCTGGTCCACGTCGACGCCGACCGCCATCTCGAACTCTCGGCCGAGGGCAGACTGCTGGCCATGCGCGTGATGCGCAAGCACCGGCTGGTCGAACGGTTGCTCGTCGACGTCATCGGCCTCGACTGGGAGCTCGTGCACAACGAGGCCTGCCGGTGGGAGCACGTCGTCTCCGACGAGGTCGAACGGCGGCTGGTCACGCTCCTGCACGATCCCACCGAGGACCCGTACGGCAATCCCATCCCGGGTCTCGAGGAGCTGGGCGGCGTGGCCCCGGCGACGCCACCCGGGCACACCGTGCGCCCGCTGGAGGCCGCTGCCGGACACGGTGCACCGGTCGACGTGGTGGTCCGGAGGATCAGCGAGCCGTTGCAGACCGACGAGAAGTTCATGGCCGAGCTCCGCCGGGCCGGCGTCCTGCCCGGTCGGACGGTCCGGGCCCGGCGCACCGACTCCGCCATGGTGGTCGGCGCGGACGAGCAGACGCTCGAGCTGACCGGCGACACCGCGTCCCACGTCTTCGTCACGGCCTGACGATGCCGCTGCCCGCCGAAGTCAGCGTCTCCGAACTCGCGTCCGCACTCGCCGAGGGGGCCTGCGTGGTCGACGTCCGTGAACCGTACGAGTACGTCGGGGGCCACGTGCCGGGCGCCGTGTCGGTGCCGATGGGGACGATTCCCGAACGCCGCGACGAGCTTCCCCGCGACCAGACTCTGTACCTTGTTTGTGAGGTCGGAGCACGCAGCATGCAGGTCGCGCACTACCTCGAACAGGTCGGCTTCGACGTCCGCAACGTCGCCGGTGGCACGGTCGCGTGGATCCGCGCCGGGTTCGCCCTTGACCAGGGCACTCGACGCTGACCGGTCGAGGCCACGTCCGTGACATAGCCTGATCTCGTGGGCTTCATGAATCGGGCCAAGCTCGGCCTGGCGAAGATCGGTGGCGCTGCCGCAATGGTCGAGATCGGCCGGCAGGTCTGGCCGATGCTCCGGCCCGCGGTCGAGCGAGGCCGTGACAACGCGGCGGCCTGGCGCACCGCGCGGGCCCACGCCGCCCGGGTTCTCGACGGTAGCTACCTCGACGTGTTCGTCGCCGGTGTCAAGCACTGGGTCGTGTGGTCCGCCGACGAGCCGGTCGCGGCCTATCCCGCGATCGACGGTGACCTGGACGAAGCCGTGCGTACCGTCGACCTCGAACGCCGGCGCCGGCCGGGCAACCGCCGCAGCGCACGAGCACGTCCAGGGTCCAGAAGCACGCCGGCCGTTCGGGGCGACCACTGGTGAGGCGGTGACCCTCGACGCGTTCGCGGCGTCGGTCAGTCGAGCCTGCGCATCTGCCGGATCAGCAGCGCGGGTGCAGAGTGGCTGCTTCGCGACCAGGGCGCGGGAACCCCGACGATCTCGACCTCGTCGCCCTCCCGGGCGTCGAGCCCGTACGGTCCGAGCAACTCGAAGCGGCCGTTCTCGGTCTGCAGGTCGAGCCCTCCGGCCTGGACCGCCGACACCAGCCGGCCGCGTCGCGTGACCGGCTGGAGCAGGTCGGACGCTGACAACGGTCGCCGGGTCCGGGGGATCCTGCGGGGAAGCGGAACGTGCGGCGGGTCGGCGGTGCGGTCGCTCGGTTGCTCGGTCATCGTGCTCCCCCCGGTAGTGGCCAATGCGCCAGGCTAGGGCGCGCCGGGCCGGTGCGCACCACGGATCGTGAAGAAAATCGGTCAGGCGCCGACCGGCCCGGGTTGGCAGTGGGGACACCAGTCGCTGACCCGGTCCTGCGGCGGCCCACCCTGGCGGCTTCGGGCGACCCGACCGCCGCATCGCAGGCAGGTGCTCCGCCCGTAGATCCAGTTCCGGCGGCCGGGACGCGTGTCCCCGGTGGTCGACTGGGCATGGCCGTCCTTGTTCGCGTCGAGCAGGCGGTGAGCGAGGTCGACCCAGGCGCGCAGATCACCGGCCTCGGCCACCGGCGTCCAGGGTGAAGCTCCACGCAGGAAGCAGAGCTCGGTCTTGTAGAGGTTGCCGATACCGGCGAGGTTGCGCTGATCCAGCAGGGCCGCACCGATCTCGCGTCCCGGGTCGGCGGCGAGGCGGCGCACGGCCTCGTCCGGGTCCCAGTCTGGGCCCAACAGGTCGGGCCCGAGGTGGCCGACGAGGTCGTCCTCGGTCGCACGCCTGACCACATCGATGACCGGAATGCGGTAGCCGACGGCCTCGTGCTCCCGGTTGGCGAGGACGATCCGGATCTGCCAGCCGGGTCCGCCACGCCGCCGCTGACCGGCGCGGAAGGTCCGCCAGGTCCCGTCCATGCGGAGGTGGGTGTGGATCGTGAGGTCCGGGACCACCCGGATCAGCAGGTGCTTGCCGCGGGACAGGACCTGGTCGACGTCGTGCCCGGACAGGTCGGCCGTGGCATACCGGGGAACCCGGAAGTCGGTGCGGGTCAGCGTCCGCCCGGCGAGCGCATCCCGCAGCCTCCTCGCGGCCTGGAACACGGTGTCGCCCTCGGGCACGTCACGATGCTGTCAGACGCCGGCCCACCAACCGCGTTGATCATGGCGAACTGGGGGCCTGACCGACCCCGGAGACCCCCACTTCGCCATGATCAACGCGGGTTTGGGGTCAGGTCGACGCGCACGTCTGCACCGGCGTGAGACCGGCACCGTCGGCGCCGACCTCGATCAGGACGGTCGTCGCCTCGAAGTGGGCGGTGGCGAGCAGTGTCCGGTTGACCGCGGCGTCGGCGAGGACGCGCCGTCGCGTCCGGATGGCCTCGGCGGGGTCGTCCTCGTAGACGTACCCGACCGACGGGTCCGTGACCTGCGCGGGGTGGACGAAGACGTCGCCGCTGATCAGCAGGGTCGTGTCGGACCGGTCGACGGCAACCGACTGGTGGCCGGCGGTATGGCCGGGAGTGGGAACGAGAGAGACGTTTGGGAGTGGGGTCGCGCCGCCGTCGACGGCCTCGATCAGCCCGGCGTCGACCAGCGGGCGTAGGTGCGAGTCGTGGAGCGCACGCTGGCCGGGTGTTCCGGCGGAGAGCCGCGCGAGTTCCACCTGCTGGACCAGATGGCGGGCGTTGGGGAAGGTCGGCGACGGTGCGGCGGGGTCGCCGTGGACGCTCCATCCGACGTGGTCGGAGTGCAGGTGCGTGAAGACGACGTCGGTGACGTCGGCCGCGGACACACCTTCGATGCCGAGCGCCTCGAGCAGGCCGCCGGGCCGCGGGAACCAGGTCGCCGCCGGGGCCCACGGCGGACCCGTACCGGTGTCGACCAGTGCGACGCGGCTGTCGACGAACAGCAGGTGGCAGTGGACGTGCAAACGCCACGGTCCGGCCAGGCCGGCGTCGGGAAGGGTGGTCTCCAGCGGCTCCGGGAAGTCGCCCGAACCGTCGCAGAGGGCGACGTGCCGGACTGTCGTCGTCACACCGACGACGGTAGGGGTAGCCCGGCCGTGGTCGCCACCAGGCGGATGGTCGAGGCGAACAGGGCGTCGCGAGCCTCGGGCGGAAGGAAGTCGAGGTGGCCGTACGCCTCGAGGCAGGTGAACCCGTGCAGAGCGGCCCAGCTGTGCAGGCAGGCCTGGAACGTGTCCGCAGGCAGGGCCGGCTCGCCGGGCGGTTTCGTGGCGGCCTCGGCGTCGAAGCACGTCCTCAGCGGCTCGTCCACGTCACGCAACAGCGGTGGCCTGAGCACCCCCTGATCCGCGGCGTCGAAGAACAACGACTTCAACTGGAACATCGCGCGGCGCGCCGCATCGGTGGTCGGCCCCTCCTCGGGCGCGGCGTATCCGGGCACGGGCATGCCGAGGATGAGCGCGAAGCGCTGGGGCTCGCTGTGCGCCCAGGACCGGTATGCCTGCGCGACCGCGAACAACCGGCCGGTGGGATCGTCGACGGGGACGTCGTCTCGCGCGGCCGCCACGACGGCGCCCAGGTCGTCGAAGGCGTCGACGATCATCGCGGTCAGCAGCTCGTCGCGGTCGGCGAAGTAGCGGTAGAGCGCCGGCGCGGTCATGCCCATCTCGCGGGCGATGTCGGAGAAGCGCACGTCGGTCGTGCCCTGCTCGTGCATGAGCCGGAGCGCAATCCCCTTGATCTCGTCGATCGTGGCCGCCCGCGTTCGCTCCCGGCGGGTCGGTAGGGCGCGCTCGGGCTGCGCGTTCTCGATCGGTGCGGCGGTCACGCCGAGCGGCCTCCTCTCGGTGAACTTCTCGTTAATCATCGTCACAGACGCTAATGGCCTTGACAAGCTAGCCGTCATCGTGTTTGTTACGAAGCATAACGCAGTTGATGGAGCCTCACTGACATCATGTCACGTTCCGTGCACGAGGGAGCATTCCGATGAGCGACGCGACGTTTCGCATCGAGGATCCGGCGGTGGCGACCGCTGCGAGGGTGGGACCGCTCGGCCGGCTGGCCGGCTGGGCGTTCCGGCGCCGGGGCCGGGTTCTGCTGGCCTGGGTCGCGGCCTTCGCGGCGGCGACCGGGCTGGCCGCCGCGTTCGCCGGCGACTTCGCGGCCGACTACTCCGCGCCGGGATCGGACTCGCGACAGGCCCGCGACCTGATGGCCGAACGGTTCCCCGCCCAGGCCGGCGACACCATCGACGTCGTCGTGCAGGCCGAGGGCGGCGTCACCACGGCGGACGTCCGCTCCGACGTCACGGACCTGCTGGCCGACCTGGAGACGATGCCGCACGTCGCCTCGGTCGACGACCCCTACGCGGCGCCCGGGGCCATATCCGCCGACGGGCAGACGCTGGTCGCCCACCTGACCCTGGACCTGACGAACCCGGTCGACATGCCGATCGAGGACACCGAGGAACTCCTCGCCGCTGCCGACGGCGCCGACCGGCCCGGCCTCGAGGTGTCGCTCGGAGGGCAGAGCATCCAGATGGCCGAGCAGGGCGAGATCGGCTCCGAGACGATCGGGCTCGCCGCTGCGGCGGTGATCCTGCTGCTGACGTTCGGGTCCGTGGTCGCCGCCGGACTGCCGATCGTCACCGCCGTCGCCGGCCTGGCCGTCAGCGGGACCCTGACCGGCCTGGTGGCGGCGGTGATCGACGTACCTGACTGGTCGACGTCGCTCGCGACCATGATGGGGATCGGCATCGGGATCGACTACGTCCTGCTGATGGTCACTCGGTTCCGGGAGTGGCGCGCCGCCGGCCTCGACCCGCACGCCGCGACGGTCGCCACCGCCGACACGGCGGGGCGGTCGGTGCTGGTGGCGGGCGGCACGGTGGTGGTCAGCATGCTGGGGCTGTTCGCGATGGGCCTGTCGTTCATGCGCGGTGCCGCTGTCGTGACCATCGTGGCGGTGCTGGTCGTGATGGCAGCGGCCTTGACGCTGTTCCCCGCCCTGCTGGGCTACCTGGGCCGTCGGATCGAGCGGTTGCGCCTGCCGCTCGGACGGCGGCGGCCGGTGCAGGTGGCCGAAGGTGGCCACGTCGTACCAGCCCGGGGCTGGGTGCGCTGGAGCCGGCTGGTCGACCGTCACTCCGTCGTTGCGGCCGTCGCCGGCGTCGGGATCCTGCTCGCTCTCGCAGCACCATTCCTCGGTGTGCGCTTCGGCTTCCCCGATGCCGGCAACGATATCGAGGGCAAGTCGACGCGGCAGGCGTACGACACCGTGGCCGAGGGCTTCGGGGCGGGTGCCAACGGACCGCTCCTGCTCGTTGCCGACCTTGCCGGCGGCGACGCGGCTGTCATCGACGACCTGGCCGGCCGGCTGGCCACGACTCCCGGCGTGGCCGCCGTCACCCCGCCGGTCCTGAACCCGGCCGGTGACGCCGCCCTGCTGACGGTCGTGCCGACCACCGGTCCGCAGGCGGCGGAGACCGAAGACCTGGTCCGTGCGTTGCGCGACGATGTCATTCCCGCATCCGTCGACGGGATCGGCGCGGAGGTCCACGTCGGCGGGGTCACCGCGACGTCGATCGACTCCACGTCGAACATCGCGAGCCGGCTGCCGCTGCTGATCGGCGGCGTGGTCGCCCTGTCCATGCTGCTGCTGCTGGTCGCGTTCCGGAGCATCGCGATCCCGGTCACAGCCGCACTGATGAACTTGCTGTCGGTGGCTGCGGCGTACGGCGTCGTCGCCCTGGTCCTCGAAGGAGGTTGGGCCGGCCAGCTCATCGGCATCGACACCGAGACCCCCATGCCGGCGTTCATCCCGGTGCTGATGTTCGCGGTGCTGTTCGGGCTGTCGATGGACTACGAGGTCTTCCTGGTCAGCCGGATGCGCGAGTCGTGGCTGCGCACGCGCGACAACAGCCGTGCCATCGTCGACGGCCTGTCCGGTACCGGGCGCGTCATCACCGCCGCGGCGGCGATCATGGTGGCGGTGTTCGCCGCGTTCATCCCGAGCCCGGAGGTCTTCCTCAAGGTGATCGGCGTGGGCATGGCGGCCGCGATCTTCGTCGACGCGACAGTGGTCCGCATGCTGCTGGTGCCCGCGATCATGCACCTGCTGGGACGGGCGAACTGGTGGCTGCCGGCGTCGTGGGAGCGACGCCTGCCGCAGTTGCACGTCGAAGGGCGGCCCGAGGTATTCCTGCCCCGGCCGGTCGAGGAGCCTGCGCTCGCGCTGGCGGCCCGGCCTACGGGATGACCAGGCCACGGATGGTCCGCGTGAGCTCCCGGAATCCGTTGCTGAGCAGGAACGAGATCGCCTGGCGGTCCTCGGCGTCGGCATAGTCGATCAGCCGCTCGACGCCGGCCAGGCGCAGCCAGTCGGCGGCCTGCGCGACCAGCCAACTACCGATCCCGACCCGGCGGTACGGCTCTCCGACCTGCAGGTTCCCGACGTCGGCCCAGGCCGTGATGCCGGCCGCCCGGTTGCCCTCCCCGAGATTGGTGTCCACCTCGATGAAGCCCAGCACCTCGTCCTCGACCAGGGCCCAGATCCGGGTGCCGTTGACTCCGAGCGTGCGACGGGCGATCAGCCCGGGCATCGGCGGCGGCCGCCTGGGCAGGTCGGCGATCGCAGTGACGAACACGATCTCGGTGCGGCCCCGATGCCGGAAGCCGGCCCGCTCGTAGATGTCGCGAACGTGTGGCCACTGCTCGGGGACGCCGTAGACCGCAGGAACCGGCAGGGTGCCGTCGGCGTACCGGCGGCGCACCTTCCACCGGTCGAGCTGACCCAGGCAGGCCGTGGCGAGCACGTCGCCGGCCTCGTCGGAGTCGGGCCAGCCGGGCATCGGCGGCCAGCACAGCAGCCACCTGATCTCGCCGGCGCCGCGGTAGGACTCGCCGACCCGATCCTCCGAGCCGTATCGCAGCAGGTGGGCAGCCGCCACGACCCGCTGTCGCTGCTCGGCGACGAGCGTGACGCGCTCGTCGACCCACGGGTCGACGATGAACTCGCCAGGATCGCGCTCGAGGTGGCTCGTCACGGCGGTCACCGACAGGGAGACGCCGGGGAGGACAGCCGCGATGTGAGCATTGACCAGGGCGGTCAGCTGCTGCCGGTCGCCGCGCCGATACGGGCGCACGTCGGCGACAAATCCGCTCGCCGATGCCATGGCCACGGGACTATCCTGCCGCGCGCCACCGATACCTGGCCCGCGGACCGGGCCATACCGCGAGGAATTGTGATCGCTCTTACCGCATCCGGGCTCGCCGTGCGGCTCGACGGCACGGGCCCACCCGTCGTTCTCGTGCACTCCGGCGTCACCGACCACACCTCGTGGGACGATGTGACCCTCGTTCTGGCGGGCTCGCACACCGTGATCCGCTACGACCTGCGCGGCTTCGGTGCCTCGCCGCCACCCACGGTGGGGTTTCGGCATCTCGACGACCTGGTCGCTGTTCTCGATCACCTTGACGTCGGCCCAGCGGTGGTCGTCGGCAACTCCTTCGGTGGCAAGCTGGCGTTGGATCTCGCGGCCGCGCTGCCCGACCGGGTGACGGCGGTGGCGATGCTCGCGGCTCCCATCGCCGGCTGGGAGTGGTCTGACGTCGTGCGAGCGTACGGCGACGCGGAGGAGGCGGCGCTGGAGGCCGGCGACCTCGACGTCGCCGTGCGGCTCAACCTGGACATGTGGGTGCGGGGCCCCGTGCGAGAGTGGTCGCCGTCGCTGCGCGCTCTCGCGGCGGTCGTCGAGCCGTCGATGCGGACGGCGCTGGCCAACCAGACGACGGTCGACGAGCTCGAGCTCGACGACGAACGCCGCGCGGGAGCCGAGCGCCTCGGCGACATCGAGGTTCCGACGCTCGTCGGCGTCGGTGACCAGGACGTACCGGACTTCGTGGCGATCGCGCAGCATCTGGCCGCAGGAATCACGGGAGCCGAGTTGATCGAGTTCCCGGGCGCCGGCCACCTGATACCGGTCGAGCAGCCCGAGGCCGTCGCCGCACGCCTGACCGGCTTCCTCGAGAGTCTCTGAACCCGACGCGACGAAAGGAGTCACCGGTGCCGACCTACGTGGTGGAGCTCGCCTTCGACAAGGACAACGACCGCCGGATGGAGGTTCGGCCGTCCCACCGTGAGTACCTGCAGAAACTTCACGCCGAGGGACGGCTCGTGACAGCCGGGCCGTTCGCCGACGACACCGGCGCGCTGTTGGTCTACCGGGTCGGCAGCCGCGACGAGCTCGTCGACCTTCTCGATGCCGACCCGTACACGCCCGCCGATGTGGTGACGCGGGTGGGTATCCGGGAATGGGCACCGATCATCCCGGCAGCGGACCAGTCCGCGACAGCAGAACGTATGCCTTGAGAGCCCACCGTATCGACGCATATCAGGATGCTGCGCCACGCCGTACCGGCCCCTAACCCGACCCACGGACCCGCCATCCACGCTGGAGTTCACCTGGGGAGACAACATCCTGCGTTTCGAGCTACGGCCCGAGGGCACAGACTGTGTGCTCACGATGACCGCCACATTCGACGAGCGGGGCCGCGGTGCGCGCGACCTCGACGCGTGAGCCAGTGGAAGCGAGGTCAGGCGTCGCTGTCCTCGAGGTCGATCACGACGTTACTGGGCGTCCGTCATCGCCAGGACCAGGGCGCCGAACGCTCCGACGCTGAGCACGTAGTAGCCCAGGTGCTCGCCGAACGGTTGCAGCGGCGACGATCGGCGCGCCGGAGTCGCACTAGGCTCGCTGCCGTGAGTGATGCGCGCGTGGCGGTCGTGACCGGTGCGGCGCAGGGCATCGGCAGGCGGGTTGCCGAGACACTCGCGGCGGAGGGTTACCAGCTGGCGCTGCTCGACCGCCACCCGGTCAGGGGCGGCGCGGACACGCTGACATGGACGGGCGACGTCAGCGCAGAGGACGATGTCACGGCGTTCGGCCGGGCCGTCCTCGAGCGCTTCGGTCGCGTCGACGTGCTGGTCAACAACGCCGGGATCGCGTTCATCACACCGCTGGAGGACACGTCACTGGATCAGTGGCGGGGGGTCATCGACGTCAACCTGACCGGACCGTTCCTGCTCTGCCGCGAGTTCGGCCGCCACATGCTGGCGGCGGGCGAGGGAGCGATCGTCAACATCGCGTCCATCGCAGGTCTGCAGGGAATCCCCGACCGGGCCGCGTACAACGCCAGCAAGCACGGCCTGATCGGGTTGACCCGCACGCTCGCTGCCGAATGGGGCGGTCGCGGCGTGCGGGTGAACGCCGTCTGCCCGGGCTGGGTCAAGACCGAGATGGACGACGCTTCACAGGCCGAGGGCGCGTACGTCGACGCCGACATCACCGACCACGTCCCGATGGGCCGATTCGCCGCACCCGAGGACATCGCCAACGCGGTGGCATTCCTCGCCGACCCCACGCGCAGCGGCTTCGTCAACGGTGTCACGCTCTCGGTCGACGGCGGCTGGTTCGCCGACGGCTCCTGGCAGTCGCTGCGGCTGGCCGCCCGCGACCGCTGACGGCAAGCTGGGCGTCATGCAGATCCGAGACGCGACCCCTGACGACTGGCCGTCGATCTGGCCCTTCATGAGCCGCATCGTGACCGACGGCGAGACGTTCTCGTGGGACCGCGACATCGGCGAGGAACGGGCCCGTGAGTGGTGGTTCCCCGAGCCACCGGGCCGGACCGTGGTCGCCGTCGACGATGACGGAAGCGTCGTCGGTACTGCTGTGTCCGGCCCCAACCATGGCGGGCCGGCGGCCCACGTGGCGACTGCCAGCTTCATGGTCGATCCCGATCGCTCTGGCCGCGGCGTCGGGCGGGCACTCGGCGAGCATGTCCTCGAGCGGGCGCGGGCGGATGGCTTCCGCGCGATGCAGTTCAATGCCGTCGTCGAGTCGAACACGCGCGCCGTCGCGCTGTGGCGCCTGCTCGGCTTCGCGGTACTGGCCACAGTGCCCGAGGCCTTCAACCACCCGACCGACGGATACGTGGGGCTGCACATCATGTACCGCCGACTCTGACCAACGGGGCCCTGGGGACTGGACAGGACATACGGACGTGGGGTATCAATAACTCGTACATCACTGTTCGAGTTAGTTATCCGGAGTCAACGCCATGAGCTCTCACACGTCCGCACCTCCGGCACCTGCGGCCGCGGCCACGCCGCTGAACCCGCGCCGCTGGACCGCCTTGGTCCTGCTGTGCCTGGCTCAGTTCATGCTGATCCTCGACGTGACCGTGGTGAACGTCGCGCTGCCCAGCATCGGCGACGACCTCATGA